>Ga0180009_10001424_pt1 | contig 29385 bp, 27 predicted proteins | sample OS_PC_MetaG_FD_123537 | JGI IMG/M metagenome (GOLD analysis project Ga0180009, IMG submission 123537) | Groundwater microbial communities from the Aspo Hard Rock Laboratory (HRL) deep subsurface site, Sweden - OS_PC_MetaG | ecosystem: Environmental > Aquatic > Deep subsurface > Groundwater... | reverse complement strand
TTGATCTTTCAAGAAACGCACGAGTCCATCCATGGAGCTCCTGGAAGCCATCCATGGCTTCCAGGGTTCTTGAAACACCAACCCTTTGATGCTGACTGAGTTCCATTTAATCAAGGTGCCCTTGATATGAACCGATCCCTGTCACATCCAACGGCAGGGTGCGCCTACGGCGGATCAATTTTTTTCGACTTGCGAAACCCGAACCAGTAAAAAGAAACAATGGCCATGGCGAACAAGACAATCGCCACCGGATGATTCAGCAGTATGATGAAGTCTCCGTCAATGATATTCAGTGATTGAGACAGGGAAAGTTCGAATCTCTCTCCGAGAAAAAAGGCGATCACAAAAACAATGACGGAATAGCCGAAAGCGTTCATAAAATAGGCCAGAAAGGCGAACAGGAACATGATCGCCACACCGAACAGCCCGCCGGTTGCCAGATAGACCCCGATGATGCAAAGCAGCAGTGCCGCTGGAAAGATGAACGATTCAGGTGCCCGGATCACACGGGCCCATAGTCGCAGTCCCAGCATTCCCGAAAAAAGGTTGAGAACATTGGCCATCATCAGTGTGCCAAAAAGGCCGTAAATCAAACGCCCCTGTTCCTGGAAAAGCAGCGGTCCCGGTTGAATGCCATGGATCATCAAGGCGCTGATAATCAGGGCAGCAGCAATGTTGCCCGGAATCCCCAATGTGAGCAGGGGGATCAAATTGGCCCCGGCGACGGAACTGTTGGCCGACTCCGTCGCCGCGACCCCATGGATATTTCCCTGGCCAAAACTGTCTGGATCCTTTGACACCTGTTTGGCGGTGGCGTAACTCATAAAGGATGCAGCCGATGAATCGAGACCCGGAATAGCTCCCAGGATGGTGCCGATGACCGACCCTCTTAAGATGGTATACCGGCAGGCCCAGTATTCAGCCCAGCTGACCCTTCGATCCGCCCTGCTTTGTCCTTTGGAAACCGTTACCGCTGCCCCGATTTCCCCCCGTATCAGGGAAAGCCGGCGAAAAATCTCAGCCACAGCCAGCATGCCCAGCGCGATGGAAACCAGGGACAAACCGTCATACAATTCAAAATGGCCGAAGATAAACCGTGGTGTACTGTTTTCCGGATCGAGACCAACGGTGGCACAAAACAGTCCCAAAGCGGCCGCTGCAATTCCCTTGATCATGGAGTCGCCGACCAGTCCCGCGATGATTGAAAAGGCAAATACCATCAGCGCAAGAATTTCAACGGGGCCCATTTTCAAGGCTGCAGTAGCGATCAACGGCGCGATGGTAATCAATACCACATCGCTGAAAGCATCCCCGGTAACCGAGGCATAGAGCGCCATCTTGGTGGCTTTTTGCGACTGTCCTTTCTGCGTCATCGGATAGCCGTCCAGTGTCGTTGCCGCCGCATCGGGGGTACCGGGCGTGTTGATCAAAATGGCAGGAATGGCCCCACCGACCAGTCCACCTTTGTTGATTCCCATCAGGAAAGCAATGGCCGGAAGGGGATTGAGCTGGAAAGTAAACGGAATCGCGATCGCCATCGCCATAACGGGTCCAATCCCCGGGACTGCGCCGACAAACTGGCCGACAATAACGCCAGCCAGGACAAACATGAGATTGGTTATCGTCAATGCGTCAGCCAGACCGGCCAGGATGATGTCAATATCAATCATGGGTGCTTGATGGATTCTTTTCAGGGAAGTGGTCTGTTCAGCAGGAAGTCCACGCACAACCAGATCGATGCCGGCAGTAGAACAACACCGGAAACAAGCCAGAGCGGTCGTCGTTCACCGATAATTAACATAAGTGTCAGTACCAGGAGCGGTGCGGCGATTGTAAAACCAATCAGATCCATTAAAAAAAGTCCGATCACCCCAATGATAAAAAACAACCCCACGCGCAGGGAGAATGCGGCATCAAATGTTGCTTTGCCGGTCGGAAAAACAAAATGGGTCGCACCGGTGATGATGATCATGATGGCCGTTATATTGGGCAGGGTTGCCGGTTTCAGCCATCCAACATCCGCTGGTTCAGTATGGTGCGGAATGACCCAGAAAAACAGAATGGCGCCCGCAACGGCAACAACCAGCCCCGATAATCGATTGAGGTTCATGTAAATTCAGTGACAAAGAATCGAAAACCCCCTGCCATTTGAAATAACAGGGGGTTGATTGACAGGGTCTACTTGCCTGCTTCGATGAGGTATTTAATATCCGTGACACCATCAGACATCATTTTGTATGTTCCTTCGGGTCCCAGGTTAAAGGGAGGAACGACCATGGTGTTGTAGAGGACTTCCCGGACCTTATCGGAATAGATCGCTTTGTCAAACGCCTTGGCTAGAGCTGCCTTGACATCGGCGGGTAAGCCCTTTGGCGCTGCAATGTAGTAGTGCGGTTCAAGGTAGAAGTTGTAGCCGTTCTCGATCAGGGTCATCACTTCCGGTGCATAGGAGAGTCTTTCCTTGCTCACCACCACAATCATTTTCAGATCGCCGCTCTTGACATACTTGACGTGGGAGCCTGCAAGACAGCCGATGTCAATATGGCCGCCCAGAATACTCTGAATCTGCTCCGCCCCGCTTTTGTGTTTGACAAATTTGAAATTCAGCCCGTTTTTTTTGCCGACCGGTCCCAGCACCATTTGCTGAGGCTGGGCGTCAAAACCGATATTCAACCCCTTGTTGGTTTTTGTAAACGCCAGAAGTTCCTTGAAGTTGTTGAACGGCGCATCCGCCTTTGCCACAACCGCGATTTCACCTTTTAAAATGGTGCCGATATAATCAAAACTGTCGACATTAAAGGGCAGCTTGTCTCCCCGCATCGCGAGATTCAAAAGGATGGGGACATTCACGCCCAGACCCAGGGTCAATCCGTCCGGTTTTTGCATCATTAGCCCGGAAAACATGGCGACACCGCCACCACCCGGTTTATTCTCGACAACAACGTTCCATCCGGTGTCTTCTTCCACCTTGGCTGCAACCAGGCGTCCCATGATATCGGTAGATCCTCCGGCCCCGAAACCGATCTGGAGTTTAATCGACCCCTTCGGCGACCACTCCGCCGCTTGAGTCAGAACCGGTACAAGAGCCATACAGGCAGCTGCGAGAACGACCAGCATATTCCTCATCTTCATTTTTTCTCCTTTTCCAGGTTGTTGCTTGTTTTTAAACCGATATCAATAAAATGGGTTGAGCTCCATACAGATTTGATCAGGCGGCCTGGATATCTGCTTGAACGCTCCAAACCGCAATGTGCCAAACAGGTTCATCGCCAGTCCCATACCCGGCGATTTCACTTCTGCATTCTTAAGCCAAACGATCTGCTTAGTCAAAAAAAAACGGTCTGCGGGCAGAATCCCGCAACCGGATCTATTGAATTCCTGCGATCTGTCTCGGTTGCCAATGGACAGCCCATCAATGGCGGGTCCTGGGGCTGACCGGGGCCAATGGGACTCAATGTCCGTTCTTTGCGGTTTCATCACACTTCAATCACCAGCAGATCCCGTCCCACGATGATGTCTCCACCGTAACCGATTCTGATCTCTCCAGCCATTTCTTCCAATAAGGCATCACTTTTTTCTCTGATATGGGTCAATATCAATTTGCCGGTATTGACTTTTCTGGCAATTTCGCCTGCCTGGAGTGACCCGGTCAGAATGTGTTCTGAAATCAGCTTGCCTTCCCTGTCTGCCATTTCCCCTGCCGAAAGATAGCAGGACAGCACCAGGGCGTCAGAATCCCTCGCCAGGGCATCCAGCCCCTGACAGTCAACCGAATCACCACTCACTGCAACAGTTTTGCCTTCCGCTTCAATACGATAACCCAGGCATTGCCAGATTTTCGGTGATATGCCCAGACCGTGTCCGTGCCTGACATAATCGCAGACGATCTTAACCCTGTCGTTTTCATAGACCGTCCCCGGCTGGACATCTTCGGCCCGGACAAGCGTCCCGATATCAGTCAGGGCGACGCCGCTTGAACCCGCTTCTATCATGCGAAAATTGATATCCTTGTTGTATACCTGACCCAGCAGGACATTAACCATCCCCGCTGTGCCGTCGGGTCCGAATATCAGCAGCGGATCCTTCCGTCCCAGGTTCCAGCTGGAGAGAATGATGTCTCCCAGGTTGCCGATATGATCATAGTGGTGATGGGTGATACATATTGGATTGACCGTTTCCACTGGAATTCCGGCTCTTGCCAGTTGCGTTCCTGCACCGCGGCCGGCATCAAAGAGAATCACCTGGTCGGCTATCTGTATGGCCAGGCAGGGCCCCTGCCGGTTTGGATCCGGTTTTGGACCGCCTGTTCCAAGTAAAATAAGCTTCATCTACAGTATTTATTCAGCTGATTAGCGTTAATGGCGTCAAGATCTGTATGAAATTGAACGGATTGGGAGTGGTGAAGCTATGAAATTGAACGGATTGGGAGTGGTGAAGCATCGCCAGGATGGCGATGTGAACGACCGACCTCGGAGCCAGGCATGGATGACTGTCGAGAATGAGTTCAATTTCATACAGATCTTGATGCCATTAGTTCGGAAAAGTGGTGAATAGTTACCATCTACAGTATCTATTCAGCTGATTAACCGGGCGATCCGGTCACAATTCCAGCAGTTACAAAACGTTTCAGCCAGCAGCCATGATCAGTCTGTCATTAAACTCATTCTCGACAGGTGAGAAGCGAAGCTCGTAGCTTGGATTATGCCTGTCTCCCATTCTCCGGTCAATCAAGATCCGGGCTACGATTCTGGCGTCGGTTTATCCAGGACCAGACTGGCATCTGCCTGATTAAATCCTTGTGTCATATTGCTGAACCGTGTGTCCATGATTTCCCGCATTTCAGGGTGGGTAAAAATATAAAAATCTTCGTTTGATAATGCTTCCAACACCCGATGGCCCACAATTTCCGTATCGATGCCGGTTACGACCGGTTCTTTGAGAACTGCCAGTTTCGGGTTCTTTTTCACTATATCGTCGAAGTGGATGGGCCCCCCGTAGCGTTCCTGCCGGTTGCGCATGCTGTCGTATATCCGTGATTTTACAAAAGCCGGGCAAAGCACGGAGACTTTTATCCCGGATGGCGCCAGTTCGGTTAGCCAGCCCTCGGAAAGACTGACAACGGCGGCTTTGGTCGCGCAATAGGGGCCTCCGTATGAGACGCCGAGAATCCCCGCCATTGATGCCACATTGATCAACCAGCCACCTTCGCCATGGGATTGCATCAAGGGCACAAACACCTGTGTGCCATACACCACGCCCATCAGATTGACATCCAGAACCCAGCGCCAGTCGTTTTCCCGGATCCGGTTCTGGGGACCCGTGACACTGACACCGGCGTTGTTGATCAGCATATGGACCTTGCCAAAGACAGCGATGGTTTTTTGAGCGGCGCTTTCCAGATCTTCGCGGATGGAAACATCGCATTGAACCCCTTCAGCTTTAAATCCTTCTTGTTGAAGGGTCTTCACGGCCCTGTCCAGGACCAGGGGATCAATATCAGACAGCATGATATTCATCCCTTCCTGGGCCAGTCGATGGCCAATATGATAGCCGATGCCTTCTGCACCGCCGGTGATAAAAACGGTTTTACCTTTAAGATCCAACATGTATGGCTCCTTTTTTAACGAAGGGGGGTGATCTTTCTAATTCATTGATTCAAAATAAAAAAAGTCCGCAATAGACCTGCAGGATGGGTGTCGCGACCCCTGTTCAGGCAACGGAATTTGTTCAGAACGCTATTCTGGCTATTTCCAGTGAATGATGGGCTGTTTTCGCTCAGGCAGCCGATGGTAGCGGAATCGGGGATAACCGATCATCATGGGATAGAAATGGGTGTGGGATTCCGGTAACCCGATCAGTTTTCTGAGTGGCTCGGAGGAATGCAGCGCCCGTTTGACGAGACCTGCCCAGCACGTCCCCAGACCCCTGGGACCTGCCATCAGTTCAAGATAGGACAGGGCAAGACTGAGATCCACCATCCCGCTGAAATTGGTTTTCGGTGCGGAAGCGGTGACGAGACAGGGCGCGTTGCGGGTGATCGTGTCGATCCCGGCATCGAAGGCAGCGACGATTCTGGGGAAATAGGATATTACCATGCCCTCTTTTTTAGCCGATTTCAGGAATTCCCGCATCCAGTCGATAGACAATTCAGCGATCTGTCTGACCTCTTCCTTGTCGCTGTGCACCGTCCATTCAACGGTCTGGGAATTACTTCCCGTTGGTGCATAGCGCGCCTGGTCGATGAGAAATTGAATCTCTTCCTTTTCCACCGGCTTTTTCTTAAAATTGCGGATGGATCGACGAGACCGCAGAAACTGGGCCGCCTGTTTTTGATCGATCACCAGATCAGCCTCAATCGGAGGGCACTCCTCCTGGGTTGTCTTTATATGATGGAAAGCGCCATGGGGGCATACGGAAACACAATGTCCGCACACCAGGCACATCAGGTCACCTCCGTCAATCATTGCAGGCAGGCTTTTTTTGTCCGGCTGTTTCAGGATGGCGGCTGGACATTCCAGCACACAGATGCCGTCTTTCTTACATTTGGTATCATCGATCTGAATAAAACCCATGCTTCTCCTTCACACATTTGGTTATTTGATAATATCTTTTCAGGTTCGGCGATAGACGCCGAAAATCAGTAATTCACTGAACACATTCCTGGCGTTCTTCGCTGTGAGTCTTGGGAATTCAATCACACACAGGTCTCAGCTTCTGCTCAGAAAAAGGAGGAATGAATCGTTCCATTTGACATTTTTCCCGATGATCGTCACGACATCTGAAGGTTCAGGGATTTCCCGGGAAGGTCAGCCGGTGTCAGGACTTTGAACTGCCTCACATCCATGCCACGCCAGCATTCATCAGGAGCAGAAAACACGATCTCCCTGCAGTGGGTTCGCCATTTTAGGGGAGATGAAGAGACGCTTCAGGGTTAAAACGAGCATTTGCTCCATTTTTAGCAAAGCGGGACAGCCCCGTCAATTAAAATCGAGCAATTGCTCCATTTTGATGAAAAGGCTCTGTATCTTTTTATAAACTGGAAATTCAGATATTTAGTCGAAACTGCCAAGACAAAACCTCATTCCGGCAGGTTATTCTGCATTTGGCATAGGTGTCCGCTTCGCCTGGAAAAGAGGTGGTCGCGCAGTTTCAGAAAGGGTTTTTCGACGGTCCCATTGAGGATATAGCCGCCTGATATGGCAGCGGACAGAGCGATGAGTGGTGTCGGTATTATGTTTCTGAAGTCTCAGAAAATTGCCTGAAAGGAAATCCAGCCCATCAGCACCAGCAGTGAAAAAAGGGTCACCGGGACGCCAATCCGGGCATGTTCCAAAAAACCGATTTTAATGCCAAAACCAGCCGCCTGCTCGATAACGATGAGATTGGCGATGCTGCCGATCACAATCAGGTTCCCGGCAAATGTACTGGAAAGTGCCAGTGTATACCATTGCAGAGGATTCAGGGTGTCCAGGAATTGAACCAGCAGTATGGTTGCCGGGACATTGCTGAAGATATTGCTCATTATTGTGGAGACGATGACCAGGATATGCAGATTGCCCAGTTCAATCCCCCGACTGTTGATTGTTGCGGCCATCTGTGCGGGCAACCCTGTTGTTTCGAGGGCTTGAATCACGATAAACAGGGCGCAGAACAGCATGATCAGATGCCAGTCGACGAGCTGAAGAATCTGACGGGATTTCATTTTTCTGCTGCAAAGCAGAATCCCGGCAATGGCAATCGCAGAGAGTTCCCTGGGGATCCCTGTGAAAAACAGCATGACCAGTATCCCGATGGCTGCCAGTCCTTTCATACTTTGCCATCGGTCAAATTCAGGCCATGTGGATGGTGGCTCGTCCGCCTGATCTTCCGGAGCCTGTCTGTATAAGTCATGCCGGTAAAAGAGCAGGATCAGGGCGTAACTTCCCATGAATGAAATGATGGCAGGCGGGGCACACCAGATGAGAAAGTCAGCAAAATTAAGACGTCCCACCTGTCCGATCAGCATGTTTTGCGGGTTGCCGATAATCGTGGCAGCGGAGCCGATATTGCTGGAAATCGCCAGTCCAATCAAAAAAGGGATGGGATTCAAGCGTGCTCTGAGCAATGACAGGGCTAATACGGGCGTAAATGCCAGGCAGATAATATCGTTGGCCAGCAGAGCTGACAAAGTGGCGCTCACCACCATGGATAGCAACAGAAACCATGACGGCCGCTTGAGCATCCCGGTTAAAAGCATCACCGCACGGGTATAAAACCCCCCCAACCGGAGTTGGGCAGAGATAATCATCAAGGCAAACAGCAGTAATATTGTTGAAACATCGACGGAGGCGACGGCTTTTTCGGTGGTGATGGCTCCGGTAACCACCATGGCGATCGCACCGAGTAAAGCGATCCCCGTTCTGTCCAGCATCAGTCCTGGCACGCGACCCAGGGCAATGCCCAGATAGGTGATCCCAAAAATGGAGAGGACGACCCATACCATATTTTGTCCTGCTTTAAAATCAATGAAATAAAAACCCGACTGTGGTTTAAAGCGGTCAAAAATATTTTTTGACGACTCAATAAATCAGTGTCATCTTATATGAATCATGGGAAAAAGAAAGTCAGTCAGTCGAATTTTGTCAACCAATCCATAGATTGGCGGCTGAAACGACGCTTTTTCGTTTTCCATCGTAAGAAAACAGGGACCTGCCCGCAGATCAGGGGCGAAACCACAACGTGCAACCCAGGTTTATGAAAAACAGGCAAGATCATCATCCGTCTCCATTCCTGACGTCAATCCCTGCCGGGTATGTCGCCTGGTGCCCGGGTGAAGAGTTTTATGTCAATCTGGCAGGGTTATACAACTATCTTGAACTGCCGTATTATATTTCCCAGGATTATGAACATTCAAATCGACCGATTCATCCTACCTGCGCTGAAATGCTGGATGCGTATATATCGCCTCTGCTGCTTGAAAAAGCAAAACTGAACGGACTGGATATTCCGGACTACTATATCAGTAACGGATATTTCGAACCGCCTGTGGTGATTGACCCGATCAATCCATTTACAATCAAGAGTCGTGTGATCCTGAAAAATGGCAGAGAAACCTCGATCGGCAAATCGATGACCCGTAATTTTACCTATGCCATCTGCTGCCAGGAAATTCCCCCCAGAAGCCGGGTCGTTTACATCCGGTCAGTGCTGGGCTGGAGTCTGTCGCGACAGTTTCGGGAAATCTCGCTGCTCATCTGGGAACACTTCCGGATTCCCCTGGCGAAAATCCGTCTGATCGTCAAACCCGATAATAAGATCCTGTTGAGCGATATATCCCCTTTACCTTTGGAATCACTGGGGGCAAAAGAACGCAAATATCTTGAGGAGCATGTTCAATGGGAAAAATAGGCATTTATGTGGAGCGCTATACCATTTCCAGCGCTGACCAGATGAACGGGTTGATGCGCTTTGCCCAGGTGGCCCTGCATATGGGGCACAGAACCGATTTCCTGTTTCGCCCGGATATGTTTAAAATCCGGGAATACGATGCCATTTATATCCGGGCCATGACAGACCCGCTCAATTCATCCTACGTGGCGGCCAGAATCGCCGAAATGAATGGCATTCGTGTCATTGATGACTCCCGTTCCATTCGTATCTGCTGCGACAAGGTCAATATGTATCAACATCTGATCAGCAAGAACGTGGCGATTCCCCAGACCATGTTCCTGCATGAAAATGAATTGACGGCTGACAATGCAAAAAAAGTGTTTGCTCTTCTCGGGAATCCGGTGGTCCTGAAGGCGCCCAACAGTGCTTTTTCCCTCTATGTTGATCGTGCGGAAACCGTTGAGGAGTTTATCAAAATCGGGAAGCGTTATTTTCGCAGGGCGGATCGCATTGTTGCGCAACGGTTTGTCAAATCCGCATTTGACTGGCGTGTGGGAATGCTGGGTGGGAAACCGATTTATGTCTGTCAGTATATGATTCCCAAAAAGCGCTGGAAAATAGCCACCTATACACCGGAGGGTCGTTCTTTCTATGGTCCGGTCCGACCGGTCGCGCTGGACAGTGTCGACCCACTTCTCCTGGAACGGGCACAACAGGCGGCAGCCGCTATCGGCAACGGCTTGTACGGAATCGATCTGAAACAGGTCGGGGATGACTATCTGGTCATTGAAGTCAACGATAACCCGACGATTAACGCCGGTGGTGAAGATAAAAAAGCACCCCACCTGAATGAACAATTGATTGAATTTCTGCTTTCGGGCTCATGCTGACCACAAATACCACGATTCATATTCGACTGGCGGTCTCAACAGACTTACCGGCACTTGTGCAGCTTGAAAAAAAGGCATTTACCGCTGATCGATTCAGCGAAGAGCACATCGATTACCTGTTGACTCGTGCCCGCACATCCATTTTTATCGCTGAAACAGACCGGCATCTGGCCGGTGTTGCTTATATCCAGTGGCGAAAGAACTACCAGAAAGCCCGTTTGTACAGTATTGCCATCGAACCGCACCTGCAGAACCAGGGCATTGGAAAAGCGCTGCTGAAGACATGCGAAATGGAAGCGGCTCGCCGCGGCTGCAGGGAGATGACACTGGAGGTCAGACCGGATAATGAGACCGCCAACCGGTTTTACGAAAGCTATGGATATCTGGCAGGGCCCCTGGTATCAGGGTTTTATGAGGATGGTTCCCCGGCGTTACGCAGGAATAAACTGCTGTCAACTGAAGTCCCCGCCCAGGTCCGGTGTAAAATTCCCTATTATGCCCAGACAATCGGTTTCACTTGTGGCCCGGCCTGCCTGATGATGGTGATGAAGTATTTTGACCCGGAAGGGAAATACAACCGGTTTCTGGAAATGAACCTGTGGAAGGAAGCCACACTCGTATTTATGACATCCGGTATCGGCGGAACAGACCCTTTCGGTCTGGCACTGGCTGCTGTTCGACGCCACTATTCGGTGCGCATGATTACATCAACGGAAAAAACACCGTTTGTCTACTCGGTCCGGTTACCGGAAAAAAGAGCCGTCATCCGTCTCGTGCACCAGGGCATGAAGAAGGAGGCATTAGCCCTGGGGGTTTCGACATCGGCCTATGATTTTACTTTTGAAGACATTAAGAGTGCCCTGCTGAGGGGAGCTATTCCGATATCCCTGATCAGCACCTATCGCCTGTCCGGCTGCCGCGTTCCCCACTGGGTTGTCATCACCGGTTTTGATCAGAAGTATGTCTACATCCATGATCCCTATGAAGGGGCATCCCGCAACAGCAAGCTGAAAGCCCGCAATATGAAAATTGAACATGGGGAATTCCAGGCCATGAGTCGTTATGGAAAAGATGTTTACCGATGCGTGATTTTCATTGGCCCGCGGGAATCCCCGTCCCAGTGACATACGCTCCAATCGATGCAGTGAAACAGTATATCGTCGTCAGTGGTAAAGATTATTTTTTAGTAGTCGATGTTTTATTCAGGAACTCCCCTGATTGGTATCGTCGTGCCCGGGGTCAGGATGTTTGCCTCCCCTGAATGGCATACTGCCATAATATCCACTGTTTGTATTCAGTTTGGTTATCTTACCCCCTTTATCCAGGTATTCTGTGACGGCGTTTCTTAAAAACTTTTTATTCGGTTTGAAAGTAGCCGGTTTTTTTCTCAATGATTTCTCTGTCTTGCCTTTTTCCATGGTAAGCTCCAGTCGTCTTGGTTTATTAACTGATCTGCACGCTTCAGTCAGCGTTTACTCTTCTGCTTCCCCCGCCACTTTCCTTGAATGATGTCATCAGAGAGTTGAAACCATCATTTTCTTATGGCGCGAACGGCCTCCATTCCTTCCACGTCTGTAATAGTAAAAATTTCATACTTCAATGGCTTGCGTAAAAGAGACTTTGAGCCAAGCAACACGCTGAAGCGACCCGACCGGATATGCCGGTCCAGGTCTTCTCGCGTTTGCCACTCTTCCAGCAGGCTGAAAAAGTTCTTGTCTTCAATACCGCAGAATATGGCGCATCCCAGGCAACCGGTCTCCCTGTCTGTCGGTTCAACCAGGGAGATGAGTGTTTGTCTGAATTCCAGCTGCTTTTCCGGACGCACCTCCAGGGTTATTCTGACAATGATCATGAAAATCTCCATTTTTGCAGAATAGTGCACAGGACCGGATATATGCTTGTTTCCACGTCAAGGATCTCCCGGAATCGATCCTTGACGTGGAGTGGTTCACAGACAACTAACAGAGACCCTGTATGTGGGACTTATGAGTTATTTTTCAATATCAATGCTGAACACATATCGGCGACCTGGCTATCAGGTTCCTTTTCAAAAGGCATGGTCGCCCAGCCCTGTTGCTTGACATATTGATCGATTTTCCACGAATCAACTCTTTTAAATTCAATCAGCTTGTTATCTTTATCTGGATCCTGGTTGAACATTGCCATGCACATCGGCGTTAAACGCTCAACAACTGCTTTGCGGGCCATTTCTCTGCCCCTTTCACTGGACGTGTTCGCTGAAACCCATCCACCCCAGGCAAAGCCGATAATCATTGCAATGATGGCACCACCAATGGCACTCAGTACTATGGACTTGATTTTATCTTTGTTCATCAGATACTCCCTTTTTTAATTGAAAAACTTTTATGATTGGAAAGGATATACACTCAAGGTTCGAGCCAAACCGGCAAAGTTGCTGAATATTGGTTTCAACCTGCTGATATAAAGTCTGCTTTTTGTGGCAAAAGAGCGCTTGAGAATCAGCGGTTGAATCCCTGTGGCTGGTTAAATATGACCAATGGTCATATTTAACCAGCCTGCTTAGGACAAATGATCCAAAAGATTGATTTTTTTTCAGGAAAAGGCAGGCTGTTTCCCTCGACCAGAGAATGCACTATATCTGAAAGGATTTTAGGGGATGACGATACCCAGCTTTTTCATGCGCGCTCGCAACGTACTGCGGTCCAACCCGAGTATCTCCGCGGCACCGTTTTTTCCACTTACCTTCCACTGGGTTTCTTCAAGCACCTGAAGAATATAATCGTGTTCAACTGCCTCCAGGGTTCTTTGCTTGGGGTTTACATCTGTCAATGGCTGTTTGAGTTCATCAACCAGTCGTAGTTTAGGGCCAGACGAGGCAATCACGGCCCTTTCAAGCACATTTTCCAGCTCCCGAATGTTTCCAGGCCAGTGATAGTGACGCAAGGAATTCATGACACTCACGGGAATGATTTTAATCGTCTTCCCGAGCCGTTTGGCAATTTTTTTTACATTGTAATCCACCAGAAGTGGTATATCTGAATCACGATCTCGGAGGGGTGGGACTGTAATGGGGAAAATATTAAGCCGGTACCAGAGATCGTCCCGAAAACGACCCTTGCGGACTTCTTCTTCCAGATTACGGTTTGTTGCCGCAATAATGCGGACGTTAATTTTGATGGTTTCGGAGCTGCCCAATCGCTCAAACTCACCGTCCTGGATGACCCTGAGTAACTTTGGCTGCAGTTCCAGGGGTAACTCACCAATTTCATCCAGGAAAATCGTGGCGCCATGGGCAATCTCAAACCGCCCCAGACGTCTGGCATGAGCACCTGTAAAAGCTCCTCTTTCATGGCCGAAGAGTTCGCTTTCAATCAGGTTTGACGGAAGTGCGGCACAATTCATTTTAACCAGGGCACGATCTTTTCTTGGACTCAGACCATGCACGGCTCTTGCCACCAATTCCTTGCCGGTTCCGGTTTCTCCGAGAATCAGCACTGTTGTATCGGAATCTGCGATTTGCTCAATCTTGTAAAAAACATAATTGATTTCGTCGCTTTGACCAATGATGTTTTCATGGTTGTATTCAAGCTTTATTTCTTCCTGCAGGTAGGCTCTTTCCGCCTCCAGTTGATTCTTCAGCTTTTCTATTTCAAAGAGGGCGGATTCTGTCAGTTGTTTGCTTTTTTCCGCTTCTTCCATGGCAGAGACGAGCTCGGCTGTTCGGTGCTCAACAATTTTCTCAAGGTTTTTTTTATAGTATTCACGTTCGGTGACGTCTTCGATAGCCAGCAGAATCAGCTGGGTTTGTCCCGGTTTTCGGTAAATCCGACTGGCATTCAAGTGCATGATTTTGCGGCCGATCGTCTTGAAGTTATGTTCCACTTCAAAATCATTGAACCTTGAAGTCCCGGGCAGAATATCCTCCAACAGTTCCTTGAGCCGGGGAATATCCCACTGCCGATTCCCGATATCGTATATCAATAGACCTTCGGTATCTGCAGGGTTGACATCGAACGTACTGTAAAAAGATCGATTGGCTCTGACAACCTTCAACTCGGCGTCAAGAATTACCAGTGGTTCCCGAATTGATTCGAGGAAATTGTCAACAATCTCAATCGAGGTTTTCAGCGGTTGACTTTCATCCTCAGAATGCTCAGGTTTTTGTTTCATTTGACCCGTTGTGCCATGCAGGATCGAAACGCCAGCCTTCGGGCCAGCGCGTTGCGTTACTGAAATAAAAAGCAGTGGACGTCCCGCTCATCATCACTGTACCCCGGTTGGTCGAAAAAGTAAAATTGGCATAATGTATTGTAAATTTTTAATTTTCAGGGTTTCAGACCGTCAGGCTTTTTTACTGTGAAGGGCAGCCGGTGCCGACCACTTCGTTTGATTGCAGATCGATCCCGATTTGATTCAGATGCTGTGTTTAATCCGAGGTTTATAAAATGCCAACTAATTTTTTGAACAGGAGAAAGCCCATGGCGGCAATCCAGGAGGCAATCCAGGCACCTTTTGGATGGCGAACCCGGATTGTGGGGATAAGACTTTACATTGACAAAACCAGCATAAGTTTTAATAATACAAGTGGGTAATCAGTTGATTAAAAAGCCAACCCGTTTGTTCAATAAGGGTGTTGACGCATCAGCTTTATTGCTCAGCATGAGGTTAATACCTCACTGCCTGCGGCGATGGGTGATCTCACGTACGGATCCGGAACCCCGTCATCTATTTTCTGGATGACGGTTCTACGCTGCACGCTTCGCGCATTCAGTGCTGGAGTAACGAGTGTCACGCCGGCCGCTTGCGAAAGGGGAGGGCATTCAAGTCATGAACGGGTACGATTTGATCCATGAAAAAACTGAACTGCTGGGAAGTTAAGAAATGCGGCAGGCAAAACAAGGGGAACGACTATTTTTTTGAGGAAGTTGGAACCTGTCCTGCCTCCACTGAATTGAGCGTTGATGGCGTCAATGATGGTAAAAATGCAGGAAGGGCTTGTTGGGCAATTGCCGGCACCTTTTGCGGGGAAGAAACCCAGGGGGATTATGTCGACAAGGTTCGAACATGTTTCGACTGTGACTTTTACCAGCAGGTTCAAAAAGAGGAAAGAGAAAAGTTCGTAACCGGCAGCGAACTGATGGAAATCATACAGCATAAAGAAAAAATTCTGCAGGCAAAATTCGACCGCGAGGAGACAAAAACAATGAAACTGAAGAAATCAGAGTTGATCGAGAAACTTGTGAAAGAGATGGACAACTTCACCGACGAAGAGACCAGCAATAAAGTCAAGACAGAGATCGCCCGGGAGACAGTCAACCTGTTCTTCGGGTCCATCAAGGAGTCTTTGACTGCCGGTGACAGAGTGGAAATAAGGGGGTTCGGATCCTTTCACGTCAAGGAATATGATGGGTATACCGGACGGAACCCAAAAACAGGGGTGAAGGTGGCGGTGCAGCCGAAGAAACTGCCGGTGTTCCGTGCGGGTAGGGAGATGAGACAGATTGTGAATAAAAAGTAGCATTCTGAAACCACCGAGACCAACCATGGACAAGACCGACCGTGAACTCCTGATCACTCAAATTCAGGCTACCGAGAAACAGACCCAGGCTTATTTCGAGGATGATCGAGGAAAAACGCCTGCTGAACTGGCTGCCCTTTCAGCAACAGAATTGCAGAACTGGTTGAACCTGAGATCCACCCGACTGCAGTTTCTGATCGATGAAGGCATTGACAGGAACAAGAGCGATTGCGCCACCAAGCCATGAAAAATATTATCAGGAGAAGCTGGGCCCTTGGATTATTTCTGATTCTCGGATGTTCGATCGTGCTGGCCCAGACCAAACAGGCGCATGTCCACCAGATGGGGCACAGCGTGATGCCCTTCAGCCTCGCTAAAACCCTGCACATCTTTCAAATGACTGAATCCGGAGGCGTGGAGCGTGTCATTGTCAAGGATGCGGCAGATAGGGATCAGGTGACCATGATTCAGCATCACCTCCAGATTGAAGCAGGTGCTTTTCAACGGGGCGACTACTCGGATCCAATATCCCTGCATGGCGCAGACATGCCGGGATTAAAAGAATTGCAGGCCGGCGCTGCACAGATACGGGTTTCCTATACCGCGCTGCCCAAGGGCGCAGAAATCGTCTTTGAAACTTCGGATCTTCGTCTGCTGACCGCGATTCACCGCTGGTTCGGTGCGCAGTTGTCAGAACATGGCGCGGACGCGCGGACGGAGTGACCGACCCATATCTTCCCCTCTCAGAGAATGACTACCCTCCTGGCCAATCCGGGTCTTATCCGCCCGGTGGTCCTTCTGCAGACGCTCCTTCAGTGTAAAAAAAATCCTGGGTGGTGACCGGATTTTTTCTTCTCTTCAGATTTATCTTGCGCCAGATTAAGGGCAATCAGTAAACTGGAGTATGAAGGCGTGGCGGTAAACAGGTTTCTATTCAGGGATGCCGTTGCGAAAAAAAACAACGCCTATTGTCAGGAGAACTCCTATGGCTATTTCCATGTACAAAGCTTCCATACCTGTTTTTAAGCAGATGCTGCAAAGTCTGGCCGCTATTTTGAAAAAAGCAGCTGTCTACGCGGAAACCCGGAAAATTGATCCGAGCGTGCTGATCAACAGCCGTCTCTATCCGGATATGCTTCCCTTATCAAAACAGATTCAGATCGCCACTGACACCGCCAAGGGTTGTGCAGCCAGGCTGGCTGGCATGGAACCCCCGGTGTTTCAGGATGGGGAATCCAGTTTTGCCGATTTTATCAAGCGTGTGGAAAAAACCGTTGATTTTTTAAATACCCTTAAAGCAGAACAGATTAACGGCTCTGAAGACAAAACAATCACCTATACGCTGCACGGAACCGAGTCCTCCTTTCAAGGCTTACCATTCCTGCTCCACAAATCGTTGCCGAACTTCTTTTTTCATGTGACAACCGCCTATGATATTTTACGGCATAATGGTCTGGACATTGGAAAAGCGGATTTTATCGGCCAAGCCTAGGCAATTGGGTAAACAACCGTAACATGGCTGGATTGTTATTCAGCATGTCATCAGTGAATCCCTGGCTTACCCACTGTTTCGGTCAAGGGACTTACTGTTCATGGCAATTTCCTGTCAATTTGATCACCAACCCTTTCCCAAAGGAGAAGGTCGCGCCGCATGATGAACAACCTTGAAAAAAAACCGGCCAATTTCGGCAGCCTGATCGGTGTTGCCCCCGGTAACGTGAATATTTACTCCTCTGACTACGAATCCGTGGACGATCATGAAATGCCCGACCGCAGTTCTTTCCGCAGCTTACTGGATGGGATGGTGATGGGGTATAAATGGCAATGTGTGGAATTCGCCAGGCGATGGCTTTATCTCAACAAGGGGTATATTTTTGAAGACGTGCCCATGGCCTACGATATTTTCAGACTGCGCAGGGTCCATGTCATTGCAGATGGCACGGAATTACCGCTGTACTCCTTTAAGAACGGGTCCCGACGGTTTCCGGAGCCGGGATGTCTGCTGATCTGGGATGAAGGCGGTGAGTTCGAAAGGACCGGTCATGTAGCCATTGTCACCGAAGTCAGCCATCGCTCCATCCGTCTGGTGGAGCAGAACTTTGACAATCTGACCTGGCAGGACGGCCAGGCATTCTCCCGAGAAATCAAGGCCAAAGTGACCGAGGATGGTGAGTACTGGATCCAGTGCCCGTTCGACGACGCCGTCTTATTGGGCTGGGTCATCCAAACCGATGATGGGACGTTTGCCGAGGAGATTGTCGAAGTGGATCAGCGACTTTTTAATCTGAGTATGAAAGAGGCGGCTGCGCAGGGCCGGCAGGGAATTTCCTGGCTGAATATGGCCAATGAGGATGAAGCGGCCTATGTCAAGGCCATGGGAGGTCACCGACTCGCCAGCCGGGACGAGGATCGATTCAAATATTTTGGGCTTTCCACATCGGCGCTGCAGGAAATCAGACGCGCTTCCAATGAGCTGCACGCTCTGTTCATGCGGGCTACGGATCACATCCTGCGGCACGATTCCCTCCTGGAACGGTTTAATATTCCGGTTCCGGTCTGGCCCAGAATCCGCCAGTCCTGGAATAACCGCCGCAACCAGATGATTACCGGGAGACTCGACTTTTCGATCTCCGACCGGGGGGTCAAGGTGTATGAATACAATGCCGATTCAGCATCCTGTTATCTGGAAAGCGGAAAAATCCAGGGCAAATGGGCCGCGCATCATGGCGTTCACGACGGTACCGACCCGGGGGCTGGCCTCGTTGGGGCATTGGTAACAGCCTGGAAAAAAAGCGAAGTGCGCGGTGTGCTGCATATTATGCAGGATATGGAACCCGAGGAAACCTATCATGCCCTGTTCATGAAATCAATTCTTGAACGGGCCGGTATCCCGTGCAAGATCATTCATGGGGTCAGCGGTCTGTCCTGGGATCGAAAAGGCGTTGTCATTGATGCTGACGGCCTCGAAATTAAATGGGTCTGGAAGACCTGGGCCTGGGAAACCGCCCTGGATCAGATTCGTGCGGAAATTGAAGAAGAGGACTCCACGGCGGACAGCTATGCTTTTGACACGGTCCGGGACCATCCGCCTCGGCTGGTGGATGTGTTGTTGAACAAGGACGTCATGGTTTTTGAACCCCTGTGGACATTGATTCCCAGCAACAAAGCGATTCTGGCGATCATGTGGACCATGTTTCCCCACCACCGCTATCTGCTGGACACACAATTCTCGCTGACGGATGACTTAAAGCGGAAGGGGTATGCAGCCAAGCCGATCGCAGGGCGATGCGGGTGCAACATCAGCATCGTGGACCGTCACAATGAGACGGTGGATGAAACCTCCGGCAAATTCAAGGATCAGGACCAGATATACCAGGAACTGTGGCGGTTGCCGACGGTCGGTGGCTATTACGCTCAGGTGTCGACCTTCATGGTTGCAGGGAGTTACGCGGGCAGCTGCGTGCGGGTGGAAAGCTCCCCGGTCATCACGAAGGACAGCGACGTATTGCCCCTGAGAGTTCTGGATGATCATGAGTTTTGATCCATTTGTCTTGTGAAAGTCCAGTGTCGATAGTAAGGTGTGGAAGAATCAAGCCGACAATTTCGAAAACCTCAATATCGGATCGGTCATGAGAAGACATATGATCAACCAGCTCAATTTGAAAGAGCGGCAATGGTTGCTGAAGGCGATCATTAAAATGGTGCTGGCAGACACGCCCATCGTCAAGGAAGAGATTGAAGAGCTGAAGGAGTCCATCCTACTGTATGCCGGGAAGGAAGTTAAAAACTTCAAGGAGTTTCTGTCCAGACCCGAGATTCGCCTGCCATTGAGACCCCTTTCCAATGCCTCCTACGATGACGCTTTCAATATCCTGATTGAGCTGGCCAGGATCGCTGCCATCGACTGCCGCTTTGTCGAAGAGGAGGAGGCATTATTGAAGGAGATCCTGTCCCTGCTTGATTTTGACGACAAGGCGATTGAGAAGGTGGTCAACTGGACCAAGAGACTGGCGGTGATCAACGAAGAGGAACAGAAACTCAAACAGGAATTGAAAGCCCATTTTCAGGGCATACAGCAACAGGTTCTCGTCACCAAAAGCTGAAACAGCAGGCCATCACCGACCTGCTTTGCTCCCACCGGGCTTATCCTCAAGAACCACCGCTTTCTGCCGGTTCTTTTGATGATTGTCCTTTTCCACAAAAATCGGGGTGCCATTTTCGTAGGATTTCGATGTGTAATACATCAGGGTTGCCGGGGATGCGGGGGTCGGTGTGAACACCTGAACCTGTTGAGGTCTGAATCCCAGCTTTTTCCGGATAAAGGTCTGCAGCTGCTGCATGTGCGCTTCCCGGCAGCCGGGATAGGCCGCCATAAAATAACAGGACAGAAACTGTTTCTTCCCCAGGCGTTTGCTGGTTTTCTCAAACAGCTCCTTGAATGCGATGAACCGGTCGATACCCGGTTTGCCCATCAATCTCAGGACATCGGCTTCCGAATGCTCCGGGGCCAGTTTCAACTGGCCTGAGATGTGGTGTTCGATGATTTCCGCCAGGTACGCCGGTCCGTGGGTCGTGTCATCCAGAATGAGGTCATGGCGGATTCCCGAACTGACAAACACTTTTCTGACGTTTGGCAGTTGCCGCAGTTGCCTCAGAAGATGGATTTGACGGCTGTGGTCGACCTGCAAGGTTTGACAGACATCTGGTGTCAGACATCGCTTATCACTGCAGACACCCTTCCGCTGATTCCGTTTACACTCAAATCCATACATATTGGCTGTGGGACCGCCGACATTCTGGATGATACCCTTGAAATCGGACCGCCGGGTCAGTTTTTCCGCTTCCCTGAGAATGGATGCCTCACTTCTGCTGATGACGGTCTGCCCCTGGTGAATGGCAATTGAGCAGAAATGGCATTGTCCGTAACATCCCCGGTGAGAGAGGATCGAAAAGCGGACCGTGTCCAGGGCGCGCACCTCACCCTGGGATTGATAAAAAGGATGGACGGCACCTTCATAATCCAGTTCATGGATATAATCCAGTTCTTCCGGGCTCGGATTGACCTGGGGCGGATTCTGAATCAGGTACCGGGTGTCCTGTTTCTGGCAGATTCCCCGGGCGGACAGGGGATCGCTGTTGGCATAAAACAGCTTGAACATCCTGCTGAACTGTTCCGGGTCTTTTTCGACCGCGCTGTGGGCAGGGAGTTCAAGATAGTCCGGCCGTTTCTCGCTGGCGGCATAACAGATCCCGCGGATATCGGTGAAATTCTCTCCGGACTTGAGTTTTGCGGCGATTTCAAGCACGGTCTTCTCCCCCATGCCGTAAACCAGGATGTCTGCCTTGGCGTCGAAGAGAATGGACCGCCGGATTGTGTTGTTCCAGTAATGGTAGTGGGAAATGCGTCTCAGGCTGGCTTCAATCCCTCCGATCACCAGGGGTCGAGTGTTTTTGAAGTATCGCCGCACCAGGTTGGCATAGCGGATGACTGCCATGTCCGGCCGCCGGGTGTTATGTCCGCCCGCGGTGAGGTCGTCCCGGTTGCGTTTTCGCTTTGTTGCGGTATAGTTGGACACCATGGAGTCCATGCAGCCGGCTGTGATTCCCCAGAAAAGGGAGGGTTCTCCCAGACGGCCAATATCCGCATCGCTCTCCATATCCGGCTGCGCAATGATGCCAACCCGGTATCCGGCGTCGACCAGCACCTTGCCGATGACTGAAACCCCGATATAGGGGGAGTCAATATAGGTATCGCCGGTGACGAGAATAACATCCAGGCTCTTCCAGCCAAGGAGGTTCAGTTCGTCAGGGGTCGTAGGGAGAAACATGGTCTTGACCTGATTGCAGAAAGCGGGTTGTGAATCGGACAGTTTGGAAAAACGATATCGGGGGTCGGAAGCAGCAGCCTCATCATTCAGGATAGGCTTGAGCGAAAGGGGTCTGTCAAGCGAAAGGATGGGTGTGTCCGACTCACCGGTATGGTGTCCCGGGTTTCAACGCTTCGAATGCCAGTCGTCTCAGTCGATTTTAAACTGGCTCTCTGTCCATTGCTTCCCCCTGCTTTGTCTGGCTAACGAATCCGGATACAGGTAGCGCATTGGGTGATATCGACATTTTGATTGCTATTTCTAGACAGAAAGCAGCTCATTTAAATATCATAAACCAGGTTCAGTAGCAGTGAGATCAGGTATAGTGCCTGACCATGCCCGAAACACCACACTCCTGGGTAAACCTGACAGCTGATAGCCGGCAACCCGGATTCGGAGCAAAAATCCCTGAATTGGGGTGGACCCTGATGGCACTCAGGGATCTGAATTTCCTGGAAGATTGATAATGGCCTGCGACCTTTTGAGGTGTCCGTGCCCCAGGGTTGAACAAAAAGATTCTTTTCAAACAAACACCCATGACTAGCAGGTCACAACGAAGGATGAGAATGATCCGCGGAGGCGTTTTAATTGGGTGACATGTACTCCCGTTACGTATCACCTGATTAAAACGGGTAAAATTCCCTGGCAGTTAAAATAACTCACATTTCAATTGAATGAATTCTTTTCAAACAAAATGACTTTAAACAGATCTGTCAGTTTAACCCGAACCATTCTGTATATCATGCTGATTGTGGCGTCTGTATCGATCAGCATTCTGGGTTATTTATGGATTGATCAGGATTTCAGTCAGTTCGAAAACGATTCCCGGAAGTTGAAGGAAGATTTCATTGAGCAGCAGAAAAATCAGATCAGGGAAGCGGTGGAAAAGGGCGTCGATTATGTGAACTATATGAAGGCCAATGCCGACTTGCGGCTGCGTGAGAATATTAAAAACAGGGTCTATGACGCCCACGGGATTGCGATGAGTCTTTACCGTCAAAACAGGCAAACTTTCTCTGACCGGCAAATCCAGAAAATTATCAAAGACGCCCTGAGACCGATCCGCTTTAATCAGGGCAGGGGTTACTACTTTGCCACCCGGCTTGATGGCGTCGAGGTTCTCTTTGCTGATCGTCCCGATATGGAAGGGGTCAATATGCTGGATACCCGGGATGTTCACGGTAAATATGTGATCCGCGAGATGATCGACATTGTCAAAACAAAAGGTGAGGGATTCTACAGCTATAAATGGACCAAGCCCAATGAGACAGGCCGAGAGTTTCTCAAGATCGCCTTCATTAAACAGTTTGAGCCATATGACTGGTTTATCGGTACCGGAGAGTACATTGACGATGTTGCGAAGGATATTCAGGATGACGTTCTGCGTCGCCTGGTGACGATCCGATTTGGTACACAGGGATATCTGTTCGGTAGTAAATTGAATGGGGACCCACTCTTCACCAATGGTAAAATAACGACCGGGACAAAAAATATCTGGAATCTGACGGATCCCAACGGTATCAGGGTGATCCAGGAGCAGAAAAAAGCGGCGATGAATCCAGAAGGCGGTTTTTATTCCTATTCCTGGATCAAACTGGGAGGGTCTGTGCCCTCGCCGAAAATATCATTTTCCATGGCCATTCCTGAATGGGACTGGATGATAGGGTCCGGTGTCTATATCGATGATATCGAGCGGGTGATCACCCAGCGGCGCGCGCTGCTTCAAAAATCCATCAAGATTCACATCCTCAAGATTATGGCGGTGCTGATCGGACTGATACTGACGGTTTACCTTTTTGCCCGTATCATTGCTGCGAGGACACGGCAGGATTTTGACCGGTTTACCACCTTTTTTGAAAAAGCATCTACCCAGCTGTTGGAAATCCAAAAAGATGGGTTTCACTTTTCGGAGTTCTCCAAATTATCCGATATTGCCAATGAAATGGTCCGGGAACGTCTGAAGGCTGAACAGGATCTCAGGGAGAGTGAGGAAAAATACCGCTACCTGTTTGAAAATAACCTGATTGGGGTTGGTATCATGGATCTGGATGGTCACTTTCTGGAAGCCAACAGCAGCATCTGCCAGATTACCGATTATGATTACCAGACGTTTCTGACACTGAACCTGGAGGATATTCTTTACAACAAAGACGACCTGGCCCGGTTGTCTGACAATATCGCACATGATCAATCAGAAAGTTTTGAGCTGCAATTAATGAAGAGAGACAAAACGTCCTACTGGGTCAATTTCAGCATGAAACTCATTTTGTTCAGGCGAACGAAATCCATCCTGGTCACACTGGTTGATATTACAGAGGAAAAAAGGGCTGAAGAGGTTCTGGAAAAAGCATACAGCGAATTGGAAAAGCGGGTGGAGGACCGGACGATTGAACTGAAGCAGGCCAAAGAAGAGGCAGAGCGTGCCAGCAGCATCAAATCTGAGTTTCTGGCCAATATCTCCCATGAATTGCGTAATCCGATGCACCATATTCTCAGCTATTCAGCCTATGGTGTCAGAAAAATTGATTCTGCCACGAAGCAGAGACTGCTACACTATTTCATCCAGATTCGACATTCGGGTGAACGCCTGATGCTGTTGTTGAACGACCTGCTGGATCTATCAAAAATGGAAGCCGGAAAAACGGACTTTGCTTTTCAAGTCAGCGATATTCAAAAGATCGTCACCGAAGTTCTGGCAGAAATTGAGAAAACCCGGGATATGCGAAACATCCGCATTACGGTGGACTGCCTGACTGAAGAAACCGAACTCATGTGTGATCCTTTCAAGATGGGTCAGGTGATCCAAAATCTACTTTCCAATGCGGTGAAATTTTCGGAAATAAATAGTGACATCAGGATTACCATTGCAGATGCGCGACTTGAAGTCCCTTCAGGTTTTACAGAGGCATTGCAGGTCAGTTTCAGGGACCAGGGTGTCGGGGTTCCGGAGGATGAACTGGGTTCCATATTCGAAAAATTCACCCAGAGCAGCAAAACAAAAACAGGTGCAGGGGGGACAGGTCTGGGTCTGTCGATCAGCCATCAGATCATTCATGCCCATTCTGGAAAAATATGGGCCGAAAACAACGAAGATGGCGGCGCCACATTCAGCTTTATCCTGCCCCGGGATCCGCAAAAGGCTTGAAAGAGCAGCCCGGGGCAACCGTATCGCCAGGTGGTACCGCTCTTCAGGGGGTCTTTGATCAGGTGATGACCTGCAGGATATCGACCGGTTTTCTTTCGGGTGCCGGCGGAATGGATTTCGGATAACCGACAATGATCGGGGCATAAATTCTGTAACCCTCTGGAATCCCTAGTTCCTGCACCAATCCCTCATCCCTGACCTCAGCGCCCTGGGCCACCCAGCAGGTTCCCAGACCTCTTGAGGTTGCGGAAAACATCAGGTAGGAAGCCGCCAGGGCACAATCGACGCCATTCAGGGGGCCTTTGATCTTGCTTACCACGCAGATCAGGGCCGGTGCATTATAGAATACGTTAAAGTTTTCGTCTTTCAGGACAGCCAGATAACCTTTCATGGGGGAATCCGGATTTTTTTCGATGCCGGCAATAATCGTTTTCTTGCTGTCATCCGATATCCGCTTCATCATGTCTCTGTTGTTGACGATCACGAATTTCCAGGGCTGTTTGTGACTGGCATTCGGGGCCATGATGGCATCGTCTACCATTTCCTTTAAAATGTCGGTTGATACGGTCCTGTCTGCAAAGTCGCGAATCGCGCGACGGTTTTGTAGTAATTCCTTAAAATCCAAAAGCTGTTTCCTTGAAAAGTGATTGTTTTCCCGGCAATGCCTTGCCGGGTTGCTGTGAAAATTCCCATCCGGGTGCGGGACCCGTCTCCATCTCTTAATTGACCCGGGTCCCTGCTTCGGCACCCCGCTCAACCATCCGGAAACCGTCTGCACGGGTTTCAATGATGGTTATGGAACCGTTGTCCGGAAGAAAAACCACGACCTGCTCGTTGCCTTCGGCCGCCCCTGCAACAACGTTGATGGCGATGAAATGGCTGAATATGACCGTATCCTGTTCAAGGCCCTGCACAGCCTCGATGACACCCTGCCGCCAGTTCCGCAGATCCTGATCCAGATTGCACCATTTGTCTCCCATCACGCCACGCAACCAGCCAGCTCTCTCTGAGAGATTGTCAGTGGGTGAAGGGATTTCAGTGATCCGAGGTTCGATTCGGGGGTCACAATGCCACTTTGCTGCCAGGGGAATGGCTGTTTCCCGGGTTCGGGCCAGAGGGCTGGAAATGATAGCCAGGGGTCCAATGACAGCCAGTGATTGAGCTGCTTTGTCCGCCTGGTTTCGTCCAAGATTGTCCAACCCCGGATCGAGATCCGTATCCCAGCCGGCAGCTGCTTTCCCGTGGCGAACAAGATATATTGTTGGCATGTTGAAAATTACAGGTAAAGGGTTAATTACGTTAGTTTAAGCGAATGGTTCCGCACCAACGGTTCCGATTTTCAAGAAACGCATGAATCCTTCCTGGAGATCCGGGAAGCCACCTCTGGCTTCCGAGGTTCTTGAAAACCGGCTTCCGAACTCATCAGCGCCATGCTGCAGATGTCAGCTTTTTGAGCCTTTCTGCTGCTTTTCCAGCATTGCCATCAACCGGGACACTTTTTTGTTCAACTCTTTGACCTCTTTATTGGTTGAGATCGTCAACGCCTCAAGCTCCCCGAACTGTTTGAACAACTTGGTGACCTTCCAGAACCAGAACCAGGAGCGTCGGATATAAAACACAATAAAAAACGCACCAATAACCAGCGCGATGATGATTTGCAGTGAACTGAACTCAGGCATTGTTTTCTCCCTGAAAGCGGTTATGTGTCAAGTTGTCAATCCTTCCAATCAGCTGTCGGTAATAGTATACGCCTGATCTGGAGAATGTTCCACCGCTATTCCGCTTATATTCCCGCGTTTTGATAAAATATGGGGAAAGACCCGATCAGACGCTGGGACGATTTCCAAAGTCAGGGTCGCTGGTCAGCCGGATCCACTTGACCTTCTTGCTGTTGAATTGGCAATCATCGCAAGAATATGCCATAATGGCCGCTGTGATGTTGGTCGAAATTGAACAATTTCCTGAGCGATCAAATATTTCAGGGTGATATACGCTTTTTTAGCTCGCAGATGGTTCCTCCCAGTGATTCCCCCTATCCTCGGAATGGCAATGACAGGTATGTCTGAAGTCGGCATCAGGATCAGGACCCTGTCCTTTTTGAATTCTCCTGCCTGTAAACCCGCTTTCCTGGCTTTCCTGATACTGATGACGATGATACTGGCGTCTCTTTCTGCCTGTATGTCAAAACCGGCTGTGAAAAAGGTCCCCAAGGTGGAGAAAGGCATTCTGGATCTACGAGGCTGGAATTTCAGTCAGGACGGACTGATCAATCTCAATGGCGAATGGCAGTTTTACTGGAATAAGCTGATTGACCCCGGTGGTTTTAAATATCGCGATCTGCCCGCACAAACCGGATATATTCAACTGCCAGGGAGTTGGAACGGGTATCAGGTTGACGGTAAAGAGCTGGAAGGGGATGGGGTAGCGACATTTCGACTGGAAATAAGGATTGACTCCCCGGAAGAAACGCTGGCCCTGAAAGTACTGGATATGGCAACCGCCTACAGGATCTGGGTCGATGAGACGCTGGTGCTCTCCAATGGCACAGTCGGGAAATCCCTGGAAACCATGACTCCACAGTTTTTACCAAAGGTCGCAGCCATCAGCACCCGGGCAGATAAAATTCTCCTGACGCTGCAGGTATCCAACTTCAGGCACTGGAAAGGCGGTGTCTGGGAACCGATTACACTGGGAACGGAAAAAAAGATCAGGGAAAAACGGGAAAGAAACCTGGCCTTTGAGCTTTTTTTGTTTGGCAGTCTGCTGACAATCGCTTTTTACCATGTCGGGTTATTCCTTTTCAGGCCAAAGGAGCAATCGTCCCTTTTTTTCAGTCTTGTCTGTTTCTGGGCGGGAATCAGAGAGGTACTGGTGGGTGAACGATTTCTGATCAGTATTTTTCCGGGGTTCAATTGGGAAATATTTCAGAAACTTGAATATTTAACCTTCTACTTGAGCGTCCCGTTTTTTCTGATGTTCCTGGTGTCTCTGTTTCCTGAATTTCCAAAACGGCTGAGCCGGTTTGTCCTGCTGGTCAATATTTTGTTCAGCCTGTTCACACTGGTTACGCCGGTCAGAATTTTTTCCCATGTAATGCGGTACAACCAGTTGATGGTGGTTGTCCTGACTGTCTATGGGATTTATCTCTTCATCCGGACACTCTTGAATAGACGGCAAGGCGCCATCTGGATTTTCCTGGGGGGGATCATTCTGCTGGCAACGGTGTTTTTCGATATTCTGGCGGGTAATGAACTGGCTCCCGCAATGAATCTTGCTCCTTTTGGTCTGTTTTTTTTCGTTTTGTTCCATTCAGTCATGTTATCCATGCGTTTTTCCCGGGCCTTTACCGCGACAGAAACATTGTCGGAAGCGCTGTTCCGGACCAATCAACAGAAGGATGATGTTTTATCGGCTTTAAAAGAGAGTGAAAAAAAATATCGCGAACTGGTCGAAAACATGGATGATGTGTTTTTCACGACTGATATCAATGGCCAGATTACCTATGTCAGTCCTGCCGCAAACAGCGTTTTTGGTTATGATATTGAGGTATTAAAGCAGCAACAGGCTTTCAATTATGTTGTCCCGGAGGATAGCGATCAAGTCATGGCCACAATCAGGCAAACCATTCAAGGTGCGTCCAGGCGGGTTGAATGCCGGATTGTCTCAAGACCGGGCAATGTGCGCTGGGTGCGATTCAGTACCCGACCGATGGTTGCCGCCGGTGAGATTGTCGGTGTCCAGGGGATTATGAGCGATATTACCGATCGCAAGCGGACCCAGGAACTAATGCTGCAGACAGAAAAAATGGTATCCGTCGGGGGTCTGGCAGCGGGTATGGCTCACGAACTCAACAACCCGCTCGCCGGCATTCTTCAGGCAGCCCAGAATATTATCAGACGTCTCTCATCCGATTTAAAGACAAATGTCGAGACAGCCGAGCGATGTGGGGTGGATTTGAAGCGCATGAGAACCTACCTTGAAAAAAGACAGATATTGTACTATCTCGCTGGAATAAAAGAGTCCGGTGAGAGAGCCGCGGAGATTATCAAAAACATGCTCCATTTCAGCCGCAAGACCGGTACCCGGAAAATGCCGGTGAATATTGTCTCACTGCTTGAAAGTACAGTCGAGCTGGCAAAAACGGACTATGATCTGAAAAAAAACTATGACTTTCGCAATATCGAGATCATCAGAGAATTCGAAGAGGGACTTCCCCCCGTCTGCTGCAATAAAACTGAAATCGCGCAGGTTCTGTATAATTTGATCAAGAATGCCGCCCAGGCCATGTCGGGTGGCCCAAGAGCTGCGAAACCACAAATCATCCTGCGGTTAAAAGCTGATCAGGATATGGTCAGGATCGAAATTGAAGATAATGGTCCCGGTATGACAAGCGCTGAACAGAGAAGAATCTTTGAGCCATTTTTCACCACCAAGCCCGAAGGCGTGGGTACCGGGCTCGGGTTGTCCGTCTCCTACATGATTATCTCGAAAAACCACCAGGGCACCATCGAGGTGGAATCCCAAACCGGGAAAGGCACCCGGTTCACCATTCTGATCCCCATGGAATCAAATCCCGAACCACCGCCTGACCAGACCGATCTCCCTCCAGGTTGA
>Ga0180009_10001423_pt1 | contig 29394 bp, 26 predicted proteins | sample OS_PC_MetaG_FD_123537 | JGI IMG/M metagenome (GOLD analysis project Ga0180009, IMG submission 123537) | Groundwater microbial communities from the Aspo Hard Rock Laboratory (HRL) deep subsurface site, Sweden - OS_PC_MetaG | ecosystem: Environmental > Aquatic > Deep subsurface > Groundwater... | reverse complement strand
TGGTGATGACCCGCTGGGATCGGGAATTAGCACTGCTCCTGATTGAAAAGTACCAGGTCACCAACTGGACCAACATCCCCACCATGGTGATTGATCTCTTTGCCAGTCCCAACTTCAAGGACGACAGCCTGAAAAATCTCCGTTACATCGGCGGCGGCGGTGCGGCCATGCCCGAAGCGGTGGCGAAAAGACTCTATGATCTCAGTGGTCTTTCCTATGTCGAGGGGTATGGCCTCACTGAAACGTCGGCCCCGACCCACAGCAATCACGCTTCCAGACCGAAACCGCAATGCCTGGGCATTCCGATCTGCAACACCGAGGCGCTTGTCGTGGACCCCATCTCCCTGGTGCCCTGCGAACCGGATCAGACGGGTGAAATCGTCACCCGCGGCCCCCAGACATTTACCGGATACTGGAACAACCCGAAAGCCACCGAGGCGTGCTTTATCACAATCGGAGATAAAACATTTTTCCGGACCGGGGACCTGGGCTATTTTGATGATGAGGGGTACTTTTTTCTGGTCGACCGCTTGAAACGGATGATCAACGCCTCCGGTTTCAAGGTCTGGCCAGCTGAGATCGAATCCATGATGTACAGCCATCCCGAGATACAGGAAGTCTGCGTGATCAGTGTCGCCGATGCCCATCGCGGTGAATCCGTCAAGGCAGTCGTGGTACTGAAGGAAACCGCCAAAGGAACGGTTTCTGCCCGGGATATCATCAACTGGTGCAAGGAACGGATGTCAGCCTATAAATATCCGCGGATAATTGAATTTGTTGATGCATTACCCAAATCCGGATCCGGGAAAGTGCAATGGCGACTGCTACAGGAAAAGGAAACCGCCGGGTAATCGGATCTGAAGCTAAAACCCCGCCGAACGCGGCTGACAATCCCGGTCATCTCAACCATGTCAGCGTCGTTCAGGCACCTGCCGGATAAATCCCTTTCTGGAAATCATCAGCCAGGCCGCACCGGAGAGCAACCCGATGGTTATATTCAAAACCCCCAGCCCAAAGATGTAACTGCGCCAGTTCAGCGAGATCAGCAACATCCCGATGCTGCCACAGGTCAATCCTGCAAACGCGATCAATGATGATGCCGAACCGGTATCGGAATCCTGTTGCTCCAGCATCAAATTGACACTGGGGGGACGTATCACCATGGTGCAGGTCGTGGCAGGAATGATGCTCAAAGCAAGAATCCATGGACTCAGGTGCCCCAGGTTCAGAATCAGCACCCCTGCGCTGATCACCCCTGCCAGGCAGACAATAATAATCGACCGGCGCTGAAACCGTCTGGACAAGCGGAGATAGATCATGGGCCCGAACATGGCGGAAACGGCATTCGCTGCAAAGAAATAACTGTAGGTCTGCTCAGACAACTTGAACCCATTGACATAAATATAGGATGAAGAGGCAATGAACGCCATGAAGGGGATGTTGACCATGGAAAAGATCAACAGAAGTGATGAAAACCCCGGGTTTCGCAATACCACCATCAACCGGCCGAGGACAGTAAAAAAGTTACCCCGGGATTCCATGGCAGAGGTCTCTTCCAATAGAAAACTGAGGACAAAGGCAAAAACGCCGAATGCGGCCAGTGTCCAGAAAATACCGTGCCAGGAGGTTACCTGAAGGATAAAAGCCCCCAAAACGGGAGCAATCACCGGGGCCAGAATAACCATGGACTGAATGGCCGCCAGGACCGTTTCACGCCTTCTCCCGTGATAAACATCCTTTACAATCGCCATGGACACCGAAGTCGCCCCGCTGCCACCAATCGCCTGCAGCGCCCTGAACAGAATCAGCAGGGCAATACGGTCTGACAAAGCACACATGAGACTGGCAAAACAATAAATCGCCAGGCCTGTGCGCAGGATTTTTTTGCGCCCGTATTTGTCGCTCAACGGTCCCCAGAACAACATGCTGAAGGCATAGAAGATAAAGAAGACAAACAGGGTCAAATTCACCTGAGTGATGGGTGCATTCAGGGCTTTGGCCATTCCGGGCAAAGCGGGCAGATACAGATCAATGGACAGCGGAATAAACGCGCCCAGTATAGCGAGCAGCACCATCAGCCCTTTGGCTCCCAGATATTTCTGCTGCACAACCGGTTTTGCCATCACCGGCGGTTGACCGTCCAACACACAACCTCCTTTCATGTCATCGATAAAAAATGGACATCCTGTCCCCCAGCCGCATTGCATACGTTGAATGCGGCATCAATCCACCATAAATACCATGGCCACCCGTGTCGGACAATGCCATTTCCTGCCGCTGCCGTTTTCAGACCGCTATCACCGGAAAAACCCCGAAACCCTGTCACCGGTCTCGGTATCCAGATGGACATCGACAATAGAGGTGCATCTTATCAACCTTCTAGGTAACTATTCACCTGTATACGCCCCAAAGGTATTGTGTTTCAAGAAACGCATGAATCCTCCTGGAGTTCTTGCCTGCGAGTCTCGGCAATTCAGTAGAAGCCATCCATGGCTTCCAAGGTTCTTGAAACACAATACCTTCGGGGCTGAGCGGAAATTGAACTGAATAGATACCCTTCTAGAAGGATAGTCATCCAAGATCCAGTTGACAGGAGTTTTCAAAAAGGTCAGGGTACGATACCATACAATAAAAAAAGATCGGATGGTTGATTTTCAGTGCAACCGGCAGCAGATCCGGCAGAATCCAGAACCTGTGTTTGATCAAGCTTGTGGAGGTGAATAATGGAATCGATTAAAGGGAAAGTGGCCCTGGTCACCGGTGGAAACTCCGGGATCGGGAAGGCGGCAGCAGAACTGTTTGCCAGACATGGCGCCAAAGTGGTGGTTGCCGCCAGAAGGGTTGAGGAAGGGGAGGCAACCGTCAGCCAGATCGTCGCTGCTGGCGGGACAGCCATCTTTGTTGAAACGGATGTCTGCCGGGAAGCGGATGTCGAAGCGATGGTTCAAAGTACAGTCAATACCTACGGACAGCTGGATTTTGCATTCAACAATGCCGGAATCGGCGGTTCGAACAATATGGTGGAAGAACTGACGGAGGAAGATTTTCAAGCCGTCATGCAGGTCAATGTGATCGGGGTATGGCTCTGCATGAAATATGAACTGCGGCAGATGCAACAACAGGGAAAGGGCGTCATCATCAATACATCGTCAGTAGCCGGATTGTTTTCCGGTTTTTCCGGTGCCCCCTATGTCACCAGCAAGCATGCCGTTATCGGGCTGACAAAGGCAGCTGCCCGGGAGAACGCCAGGAAAGGGATCCGGATAAACGCGGTTTGCCCTGGTCTGATCCGAACGCCCATGATCGACGACATGGAAAAGAACAATCCTGAAATCATCGAAAAAATAACACAGGCCTACCCCATGGGACGCATCGGGGAACCTGGTGAAGTCGCCGAGATGGTAGTCTGGCTCTGCTCCGATGGGGCATCATTTGTTACCGGCCACCCGTTTCTGGTCGACGGCGGCCGATTGATGTGATATTTTTTGCCTCCTTCTATTTGATTTTTTCAGACTTCAAAATCTCGACTACCCATTAAATTGTGCCGTCCCGCGGGATTTGAATCGAATGAATCACTGATATTTCAATGCGTCTCTCAAGTATTAGTGGTAGGATTCTTGAGTCATCAAGTTTTTGCCCGGTGAAAATCATCATCGCTATCCTCATATTTCTTTTTTTATTTCCTATTGCTGCACCCGCTGCTGAAAATAATCAGGAAAATAATCAGGAAAATAAAGAAAATCAGGAAAATTTTGTCGATAATACCCACGCGACTATCTCCAAAAAAATAACCAGACTTGCCACAAGCCTCGATAGCCTTTTGGGTACACAGCGAGTTGATGATAAAATCAACAAGACAAAAATTCGACTTTCTACGGTGACAACCATCTATGAATCCAAGAGTTCCACTACAGAAGCAAATATAAAATTGAACCTGACACTACCCAATACAGAAAAACGATTTCAACTTGTTATTGAAAATTATTACGACAAAAATGAAGATGGCAGTCCAATTGACTCCAGGACGCCAACCAGTACCTCAATACCCAGAAAGGAATCTGCCGGGGCCCAACAACCGACAGATTGGTCTCTGGCTACCGCATTGAGGTATATTACGAGTTTTACCGGTTTTAGAACCACTTTTGATGCCGGTGTGCGATTTACTTCAGTGGTGCAGATTTTCTCAAGGCTCCGGCTGCAAAGGGACTTTCCCATGGGAAAATGGGTGTTTCGACCGGCTGAGCAATTTGACTGGATTTATGATGAAGGCCTCTCCTCTAGCACGGACATCGATTTTGATAGAAGGCTCAATGAGAAATGGTTGTTCCGCCTGTTAAACAACATGTCCTGGAATGATCGGGAAGATATCTATAATTTTACCAATGGACCCAGTTTTTATCAGACCGTCAATGAAAGAACGGGGCTCTCTTATAACATCAGAGTTCAGAGCTCCGACACGCCGCGCTATGAAGTGAATAACTATGTTGTTTCCGTTGGGTTGAGACAGCTGCTTTATCAGAACTGGTTCTTCTGGACGGTCGTGCCCGCTGTCAGTTTCCCCAGAGAATTGAATTTCTATAGAACCCCATCCCTCACCATCCGGTTTGAGGCTATTTTTGGTAGAATCTAGTGGTCTGCTTCAAATCCATGCAACATGATAAAACAAGCAGCGATGCTTGATAGAACGCTGACCGATTGACCACCCCGGATACCCGACTTTACCTCTCTGCCCATAGCAGATTGACCACCCCGGATACCCGACTTTACCACTCCACCCATAGCAGATCGATGGTGTGAATAAGCGCATCGACGATACCTGGATTCCCGGATCCGAGGATCCCCCTCACCCTTTGGGAAATCAAGCAGGTCCGGATGAGAGATTCATTGACATCAAAAAAATAAGTTCCTACCATTTCTGTAAATACTGGCAAAAAACGTTATCCTGTGGATCATTTCGATACCGGACCAACATGGGCGACCCCAAATTCGTTAAAAAGAAGTACTCGGTCAGAATCCTGCTGAAAACCCTGAACAAAAGAAAACAACTGATTATGGCTCTCCTCGTTTCGTGTGGATTCTGGTTGATGCTCATACACAAGCTCAATCATGATATATCCATCCTCTCCCAGGAAAACCCGCACCTGTTCTGGAAAGCGTTGTTCCGGTACTTTATTGCCAACCTTGGCGGTGGATAAGGGATCAGCGATCCGTCTGCAGAAACGGGGCTGAGAGGCTAGTGTTTGACCTTCCCCAGTTTCGCCAGCCTGTACCCGGTATCCTTTTCCAGTGGAAAGACCGGTCGTTCGATATGTTTGAAGGGGAAGGTACTGAAATCAGGATTGGTGACACCGGGACCTGCGATCTGCACGAGATGCGCCGCAATCGGCTCGAACGCGGCTCGAAAGTGCTGCCTCGATTTCAGCAAAATGTATTTTCGTTCCCTGGGATCAATGCCAACATGGGTGAAGATGGCCACATCCAACGCCTCCACCCGTTGCTCGGTGAGCAGGATATCCATGGTTTCTGTTGAGAGAACTGCCATCAACCCGATGGAAACCGAAAGCCCTCTCAACATTGGCCCGGTGGCTTTAAACCGGCCGTCCACGATGGCCCGAATCCGACCGGAAACCCGCAGGGGGTCTCCGGTATAATTCAAGCGCGGCGCGGAGGTTTTTCCCCCGATATCCAGCGTGACCTCGGATCCCACACCAGCTGCCACCATTTGCCGGATTGACACCGGATCGTGAATCGGTCCCGCCACCAGATCCTCAAATCCAAGTCGCATCGCCTCTTTCAAAACGGTCATGTCCGCTGCAAATCCGCCGGAGGCGGCAATATCACCGGAGTCTGCCATGATCACCGGGTGTCCCGGCAAATTCTTCGCCCATTCCAGGGTTTTCAGATAGGGTTCAACCGGTTCCACAAAGTCGTTGCGTTTCTCCCAGGCGACCTTCAGCACCCGTTCAGCAGCCTCCTGTGCCACCTCCGGGTTGTCTTTCGCAATGATAACGACCGCCATACCGCCGGGAAAGACATCCGTAAAGGGATGCCCCCCGGACTGACTGGCATTCAGGATGTTGTTGCTGCCCGCTTCCAGTTCTCGAATGAGATCCATCACATCCTTCATGGGAGACTCTGTGGGGCGCATTTTTTCCAGGCTGGCCATCAAGGGGATCCGACGGGCGACCATGATCGGGCTGATCTTTTGTTGAATGATGTTCAGCAGCGTTTTCGCTGCCCGTTCACCCGTTTCATACATGTCCACATGGGGAACCGTTCGGTAGATGGTAATGACGCTCGCATGGTCGATGATCTCGTCGGTCAGGGTACAATGAAAATCAAGGGCAACACCGATAGGCAGATCCGGAGCCACTTTTCGAATACGACCCAGCAATTCCCCTTCTCCATCCGCAAACCGTCCGGTGGCCATCGACCCGTGCAGATCCAGCAGCACGGCGTCACACCCTTTTGCGACAGCCCCGACAATCCGTTCGCACATCCATTCAAAAGCGTCGTCTGCAACGGGTCCGGAGGGCATGGCTTCCCCTGCAAACGGCACCTCAAAATCAAAGCCAGCGGCTTCAATCATATCGATGAAGGCTGCCAGGGCACTGTTTCTCCCACGGGATGCCGCAATGGCAGCACCCCCTTCCAGGGATTCCCCTCCGCCCATGGCATTGAACTGAGACAGGCTCGTTGTCTCTGAAATAAAGGTATGCGTTTCATGTTTCATCTGGGCAATCACAAACTTCATTTTCCCTCCATTGTCCATGTGGCGCTCTTTCCGGTTCACCGGTTTTCAGGGGCGTTTAGACCCGCAATAACAATCTGTATAGTCTGCCGGCGTCTCTTCCGCACAACTACCAGTTTTTTCTGTTTCACAAAACCATTTATTGACGAGTTACCAATTTGTATCTATTTTCGAAACTATTCACCTGTATACGCCCCAAAGGTATTGTGTTTCAAGAAACGCATGAATCCTCCTGGAGTTCTTGCCTGCGAGTCTCGGCAATTCAGTAGAAGCCATCCATGGCTTCCAGGGCTCTTGAAACACAATACCTTCAGGGCTGAGCGGAAACTGAACTGAATAGATACCTATTTTCTTTCCAGAAATTATTTCCCGGCGGTCTCCTGGAGCGGTATTGATAAACCGGGGCCCTGTTCAATGAAAGGCGTGATCGGGGAATGGAAGCCAGAAACTACCAGAAACTATCTTACACGGAGGGAGAACCATGCACGAACAATCATTTCTGCCATTTTTTGGACCCTTTGGCTGGCTGGCGGTGATGCTGCTGATCGGCGTTATTTTAAGGGCAAAGGTCGGCTTCTTCCAGAAGTTCCTGTTTCCGGCGGCCATCATTGGCGGGCTGATCGGCTTCATTGTAAAAAGTAGCGGATGGTGTTCGATCCCCTATGAGACATTTGTTACCTTTGCCATCCATCTATTTACGATAAATTTCATTTCAATCGGACTGACCGGAACGGATGAAGCAGCAACCCGTCACAAAGGATCCATGCGCAGAAGCATGATACGGGGCATGTTATGGATGGCCTGCATTTACGTTGCGATCATATCCATCCAGGGGCTGATCGGCGGTGCTACCATCTTTTTGACCAATCTCATCACGGAGACCCCGATCTATACCGGGCTGGGAATGCTCGTCGCCACGGGTTTTGCGCAGGGTCCCGGACAAACGGTTGCACTGGCTGCTGTCTGGGAAAACACATTTCACGTAAACAATGCGATCTCCATCGGGCTGTTTTTTGCAGCCGTCGGTTTTTTTATTGCAAGCCTGGTGGGTGTGCCGCTCGCAAATTGGGGAGTTCGCAGGGGATTCACGCAAGCCGGCGCCGGCGAACTTTCCAGAAGCATGCTGACCGGGCTGAATCCCAGAAAACAGGGGGATCCCGCCGGAAAACTGACAACACATTCTGCCAACGTCGACGGCTTTGCCTTTCAACTGGCCGTCGTTATGGGAGTCTACTTTCTGACCTATTTCGAATGTCAGCTGATGAAATCAATACTGCCAGGTCCTTTGAAAGCGCTGGCATTCGGCTTGATGTTTTTGTGGGGGATGTTTACGGCTGTCATTATCCGCTGGCTTCTCGGCAAAATAGGGGTAACGGACTTTATCGACAACAACGTACAACGGCGGATAACCGGCGTTTCAGTCGACTTCATGATCGTCGCCACACTGATGGGCGTGAAGGTCGCTGCCATCTGGGGGAGTATTGTCCCGATCCTGCTGATTTCGTTGTTTGCGGGATTGATTACCTTTGGTTTCATCCTCTATTTTGGGAGAAGAATGGATGAGTATGGTTTTGAGCGGATGCTGGCCATTTTCGGTACCGCCACAGGAACCGGCGCCAGTGGACTCATGCTGCTCAGGATCGTAGACCCCGATTTTAAATCGCCGGCCGCGGCTGAACTGGGACTGTATAACCTGTTCGCCCTGGTCCTGCTGCCACTTTCCCTGGTTACCTATCCGTTACCACGGATGGATGTCGCTACGCTGTTTATGCTGCTGGCAGGTTATGCCGTGGTCGCTTTGGTGGCGCTGAAAATATTCGGGTTCTGGAAACGTGAAAAGATCTTTTAAAAGAGAGTAAGTCATGGAATTTATTAAGAAGGCCCTGAAAACAGCCGAATCGGATAATAGCGCAATCCGGGAAACCGTCAATGGAATCCTGGCTGATATCCAGGAGAGGGGAGAAAATGCGGTTCGTGAGCTGGCCAGGAAATTTGATCACTGGGACAGCCCGTTCATCCTCAGTGATGAAAAGAAAAAAAGACTGATCGAATCTGTTCCGGAGACATTGAAGGGGGACATCCAGTTTTCCTTCGACCAGGTTCGGGGTTTTGCCGAATCCCAGAAGAATAGCCTTAAAGAGTTTGAGAAGGAAACCCACCCCGGGGTTCATCTGGGTCAAAAAATCATCCCCATGGATGTGGCCGGATGTTATGTCCCGGGCGGGCGTTTCGCTCATGCCTGTTCTGCCATTATGAGTGTCGCAACAGCCAAGGTTGCCGGTGTTCCGCTGGTGATTGCCTGCTCCCCTCCCCGGGGCAACAGTATCGATCCTGCTGTCGTTTATGCCATGGATGTGGCGGGGGCCGATATTATCCTTGAAATGGGCGGCGTTCAGGCAATAGCGACCATGGCGTTTGGTCTTTTCACCGGCAGACCCGTGAATATTCTGGTGGGTCCCGGAAACGCCCATGTCGCTGAGGCCAAGGCCATTCTTGCCAGCAGCGGTCGATGTGCCATTGATGTATTTGCGGGTCCCACGGAATCTGCGATTATTGCCGACAAAACGGCCGATCCCATGACCATTGCCATCGATCTCGCATCCCAGGCGGAGCATGGAACGAATTCGCCGGTCTGGCTGTTTACCGATTCCAGGGCGATTGGCGAAAAAGTCCTGGAAATTGTCCCCCGGGTTATCTCCGACCTGCCGGTTCCGGACGTTGCCCAGACTGCCTGGAACGACTATGGGGAGATTATTCTCTGCAGGGACCGGCAGGCCATTTGCCGGGCCAGCGATGCATATGCCTCCGAACATATACAGGTCATGGCTGAGGATCTGGACTGGTGGGTTGCAAACCTCAAATCATACGGATCCCTGTTCCTGGGCGAGGCCAGCACGGTAGCCCACGGCGATAAATGCTCCGGCACAAATCATATTCTCCCGACGAAAAAAGCCGGATATTATTCCGGGGGGTTGAATGTCTTTAAATTTCTCAAGGTAACCACTTACCAGAAGATCGATCGCGAAGCGAACCGGATTTTCAGTGCGGCAACCTCACGGCTTTCCAGGATGGAGGGTATGGAAGGACATGCCAGGTCATGCGACTGGCGACTGCGAAGGTATTTCCCGGATGAACCCTGGGATTTTGAAGTTTATGATCAAACGGGGTATTAAATACGACAGTTCTTTGGGAAAAAGGGAGGGTCACACTGTCTTTTTCCACACCAGCAGACGGTTGTTGGCAGGCATTTCATAGTCCTTCTGCAAGCAACAATGTGCTGCCTCAGCCAACTGATTGATCCAGTCGAAATCACGGATTCCACTGGCTGGATCCCGTTGTTTGAGCTGCCGGTCGAACCGCTCATTGCTGTCACTGGTGAATTTGCCCTGGTAGTTAAAAGGGCCATAAACACAAAGTTTTCCCCCTGTTTGCAGGCTCTGCTGGATCCCTTTGAAAAAGGCATGGACAGCCGTTTTCGAAATAATATGCAGGGTATTGGCGCTGAAAACGGCCTGAACAGACTGCATGGGCCAGGGAAAGAGATTAACATCCAGCGTCATGGGTGATTTGAGATTCGGCAATTGAACCAATTCAATCCGGGCTTGAATATCCTGATGGTTCTCCTTGAGATCACAGGGCTGCCATGTTAAATGAGGCAGCTCCGCAGCAAAAAAAACAGCGTGCTGTCCGGTCCCACTGCCTATTTCCCATACTTCTGTGATATCAGCCAGTTCAATCTTCAATACCTCCAGTATGGGAACCTTGTTTCGTTCACTGGAAGGTGAACATTTCAATTTCGACAGATCTGTCTGGTCTGTCATGATCAGGCCTGTTTGAGGGGTTTATAAAAAAAGGGGTGACTCGTGACAATACGCTTTCAGTAACTGCACAAGCGTGGGGACGAAGAGCGCACGCGTCATTCCGTATATGGTCTCACAATTGGCGAAAGCCCGAATCCAGGAGCTTATTGATTGGTTCCCGGATCAGTGTCCGGGATGACCGGACGCCGCAAGCGGCTGGGGACTATCCCCATGCTGCGCAATAAAAGCGATGTCGGGTGATCTACAACCCCAGAAAGTGACGCCGGATACGCGGGTGATTCAGGACCTCCTCGGCGGTTCCTTCAAGCCCCATCTTTCCCAGTTCGAGAACAACTGCGAAATGAGATTTTTTCAGCGCCTGGTTTGCGTTCTGCTCTACCATCAGAACGCAAACCCCGTCCTCGGCCAGGCGGATGGTTTCATCAAAGACCATGCCCATGGCTTTGGGTGACAACCCCAGTGACGGTTCATCCAGCAACAGCAGTTTCGGCCGGTTCAGGAGCACCATCGCCATTTCGAGGATTTGCTGCTCGCCACCACTGAGATTGCCGGCAGCAATACGCCAGCGCTCTGCCAGTGAGGGAAACCGCTCAACCAATCGCTCGATCTCTTCGTTGATCTGCTTTTTCGGCAATTTCCGGGTCATTCCGCCCAGACGCAGATTTTCAGCGACGCTCATCAGCGGGAAGTTGCATCGGCCCTGCGGCACCAGTGAGATCCCCTGATCAATCCGTTCACGGCTGGTCATCGCTGTAATCTCCCTGTCTCGGTAAAATATTTCCCCCCCGTTGATGTCGACCAATCCGAAAACCGCTTTGAGGAGTGTGGATTTCCCGGCACCGTTTGCGCCAATGATTGTGGTTATCGCTGCATCCGCAACATTCATGGTCAGCCCGTGCAGGATCTGCAACTTACCATATCCGGCTTCCAGGTCTTTTATGCGCAGAACGGGTTGTAACACGCTCATACCGGTTCTCCTCCGAGATACGCTTCGATCACCCGCGGGTCGTTCACAACCGCTTCCGGGCTGCCTTCTGTCAGGATCCGGCCCTGGTCCAGCATCAGCACAGTGCTGCAAAGATCCATGATCAACCGCAGATTGTGCTCCACAATGAAAAAGTCAACACCGGCGCTATGCCAGCGAAGAATGTGGCGCTTCATCTTTTCGATCAGCGTCGGATTGACACCTGCCACCGGCTCATCGAACAGGACAAGTCGCGGGTGAGCCATCATGGCCATTCCCATAACCAGCAGCTTCTGTTGCCCGTATGACATCTCACCCGCCTTGCGATGACGAAGTTCGAAGAGTTCAATCTCTTCCAGTAGATGATTGGCCAACAGCGTTGCCTGGGCCTCGTGTTTCCGGACCGCAGAACCGCCGGCGATCTCTCTCAGGAAGCCAAATCCCGAATGTGCCTGGGCAACGACCCGCATGTTGTCGATCAGTGACAGGTCCGGGAAGATGGTGATGTTCTGAAACGTTCGGATAAGCTTGCGCTGGGCGATCGCCTCCGGTTTTTCCCCCAGAATCTGCGCTCCATAGAGGCTGACTGTTCCACCATCCGCCTCCGATATACCGGACAAACAGTCGAAAAGCGTTGATTTGCCGGATCCGTTAGGCCCGATCAACCCCGTAATTTCGCCGGACGGCAAATCGAAAGTGACATTGTCAACAGCGGTCACACCATAATAACTCTTGGTAAGGTCTCTGACTGACAGAATCGATTCAGTCATCGTTGTTTCTCCCTTCTGATGCGCGAAGTCAGCTCACCGAGTCCACGGGGGAAGCGCAGCATGGCCACCAGCAACAAAAAGCCGTAAAGCAGCGTCCGGAATTCAGGCGAAAAGCGCAATAGTTCGGGCAAAACGGTGAAGACCACCGCACCGATCATCGGTCCAAAGAACGTCCCACTCCCGCCCAACACCACCATAATCAGCAAGTTTTCAGTGACAGAGAAACCAAACAGATTCGGATCGATAAAGGTGATATAGTGAGCATAGGCAGCACCCGCGATGCCCGCCAGGGTTCCGGAGATCGCAAAGGCCAGCAGCTTCACCCGGAAGGTATTGAAGCCAACCGCGCGTGCAAGGTCCTCATTTCCCTTCGTCGCCGCAAGCGACCTGCCAAAACGGGATGTCTTAATGCGAATGAAAACGGCAAAGGTGAGGATATCGAGGATCAGGATCGCGATCAGCCAGGCGTTTTTATCAGTCCATGAAAATCCCAGGACACTTGGCGCTGGAATGTCGGGAAAACCCAGAGCCCCGCGAGTCAAGCTGATCCAGTGAAAGGCAATTACCTGAAGAAGCAGCGCAAAAGACAGGGTTACGATGACAAAGGAATGGCTGGACAGCCGCAGCGACGGGACCCCGATCACAAGTGCGGAGCCAAACGTTATACCCGCCACCAGCACGAGGCTGAGAAGGTTGTCCATGCCAAAATGGACAGACAACAGGGTTTCCGCATAGGCCCCGATCCCAAAGAACGCTGGTATACCAAGTGACAGCAGTCCAAGTTGGCCTAAAACGAGATGCAGGGATTGAGCAAGAATGACGTAGATTCCGGCGATAATCAGAATATGCAGAATATATTGGCTCGGACCGGTCAGGGCGATGGTTAGCGCAAGAATCGGCCACCACAGCATGATCAGATAGGGGTTGCGATAAATCATATTCGCACCGTCCTTCCAAACAAACCGTGAGGCCGTACCAGAAGAACCAGGATCATCATGATGAAAAACAGGGCCTCGCTCATCGCCACGGAGCCGTAGCCCGTCGTAAAGGCCTCAACCACACCCAGTATCACCCCTGCGATAACCGCACCAAAGGCACTGCCCATGCCGCCGATGATAACCACAGCAAAGCTCTTGAAGACGATCTCAACACCCATATCCGGTGAAAGATCAAAAAGAGGCGCCATTGTCACACCGGCTATCCCGGTCAGGACAGCACCGCAGACAACCGACCAGTTTGCGACCCGTTTCAGATCAATACCGACCATTTGACAGGCCAGCCGGTTCTGCGCGGCGGCTCTCATTTCCAGACCGATACGGGAGTAGCGCAATATCACCGCGAACCCGGCAATCGCAAGCACGGCCACAATCAGGATCAACACCCGCTGTCCGAAAAAAAGGATCCCTGCAATCTCGAACGTCATGGTTTCAAAGACCGTGTCCACATTCACCGGGGTGGATCCCGCGGACAGGCGTACAATGCTCTGCAGGATCATTGCCACCGCGAGCGTAGATAACACCGTTACCTCAAAAGGTCTCTCCATATTTGGCAGGATCGCCGCCCGGGACAGTCCATAACCCACTAGTGACATGATCGGGAGCACCAGAAGCACGGCCAATGGATAGGACAGGCCCAGGAAACTGACAGCCGCATAGAGGCAATATGACGCCAGCATGTAAAGCTCGCCATGGGCGAAGTTCACCTTTTCCAGCACGCCAAAAATCAACGTCAGACCAATGGCTGCCAGGCCATAAGCAGCACCGACAACCAGGCCATTCAGTAAAAGTTGTGCGACAAACAGGGGATCAAACATCTAGGACAGCTCCCGATCTTTCGTTGGTGTGGAACTACTGACCCACCACGCCCGTGACTTTAAGGTTACCATCGATAATCGTCATCTGCAGTATACTGTTATGGGCCTGATGATGATCGTCAAACGTAATCTCTCCCAGAATGGAATCGTATTTTGTATTCTTCAGTGCCAACCGAACCTTTTCAGGGTCGGTTGAACCGGCGGACTTGATGGCTTCGGCGATAATATTGATGCCCTCATACATCGCGAAACCCGAGAAATGCGGTACCTGGCCATACGTTTTTTTATAGCTCGAGACAAAAGTGATGTTTGCCTTGCTGTCATAGGAGTCGAGATATTGGAATACGGTCCAGGATCCATTGAAATCACCGCTCTTGACAAGGTCAGCGACCAGTCCGGAACCCAGTGGTGGTCGTCCAACCAGAGGAATATTGAGTTTGAACTGCTGATACTGCTTCATGAAGTTGAATAACTGCCGGTCCAACAGATAGACAGCGATCGCTTCAGGTTTCTGACTGCGCAACCGTGTGAGGACTGAAAGAAAATCGGTCTGATCAGCAGCCGTAAAATCGGTCGACGTGATTCTGACTTTGCCTTCTAGAACCTGATTCATGCTTTCCACACCCGCCCGACCATAGTCGGTATCCTCGGCGATAAAAGCAACGCTTTTGAAGCCCTGGTTCAGGACGCCCTTGCCAGCAATCGCCCCGATGATCGCGTCTGTCGGCGACGTGCGGAAAACCCATGGGTTTCCGCCAACACCTGACTTCTCGCTGATCGCCGGATGCGAAGAAATGGTCACCAGCATCGGGCGGCCCTCACGCTGGGCAATAGGCATGTCCGCCAGGGTGGCGCCACTGCAGATGTCTCCCAGGAGCACATCCACCTTTTCCTGGCTGGTCAGCCGTTCAACAACCGATACTGAGTCCGCCGGTGCGCATTTACTGTCACCCATGATAATTTTGATCTTTCTGCCACCGAGAAGGCCTCCGCTTGCATTGATTTCGTCAGCCGCCAGTTCGGCTCCCCATTTCATATGTTCACCCAGAAAGGCCAGGTTGCCCGTGATAGGACCCGGAAATCCAATTTTTATATCCGCTGCCAGAACGGATACGACCGAAAGTACGAACGCACATGAAAGGACACTGATCAATCTCAATATTCTCATTTTCAACTCCCATTGTTGTTGTTTGCCAATAAAAGCCCCACCCTCCGGGGGGGCTCCCTAGTCTCCAAAATCTCCATACAAAAGCTTGTTGGAGTTCATCACTGTCATCTGCACAATGTCATTCTCACTAACCCCGGCGGTTACTAACATCCCAATGAAGGTTCGCAGGCATTCAGCCACAGGCGGTGTGAATGTCTGCCCGCAATCAGAGGAAAGAATAATCCCTTCCGGTCCAATGGCACGGATGACCTCCATGTAGTCGTCAATGGTCAAATCATCGATTCCATGCATGGCCAGATTGGTGAAGCATAGTTCTGAATAGGTGCCGTAGGTCTTGTGGAGATCAATCAGTTCGTCCAGCCCGAGCTGAATGCCCGGCCAGAGCGGATGAGTCAGAATCATCCGACGCACCCCGGCTTCATAAGCCTCACGAACCAGACGCACGGTCTCACCACTGGACAGATGACCGCTTGCCAAAACAAGGTCACGATCGGCCACGGCCCTGAGGGCACGCAATAAACCCGGTTTTGCCGCACCTGTTTCATCCGCGATTTCAAGCCCCTCGCCGAAATCCAGAAATTCAGTGAATTCAGGGTCCACACCCCAGTTCAGGTCAATGTCACGGCGGTTAAACTTCTTGAGGTGGGACTCGGCGCAAACCGTTGGCATCCAGACAACAAAGCGCTCGCTGTCCGGGGCCGAGGCCGCAAGATCGGTTTTCCAGCCCGATAGTGCCGACCGAATCCCATGCTTGTCGAGTCCGCCACAGCCCAGATTCAGTGCAACCGAACCCACAAGTGGGATGGCGTCGTCATTCCGTCTCACCATGGAAACCATGCCCGTGGTTGGCTGAAAATGGTTCTTCATCACCACACCGAATCCTTCACGGCGTGCTTCCTCCGCCAGGGTTGCCGCATTATAGCGTCGGCGGATGAACTCGGGGCCGATGTGGACGTGCATGTCTATCAGGTATTTGTCATCAACCCGTGGTAGTACGTTGAGATTCATTCGTCTAAATGCCCCCGGATACGGCTACGCGCATCGCATTCGCCATTTTATTTTTATGTTGTAAGAGAATCGTATGCCTTTTAGTCAATAACAGGGTCTTTCAATCAGTGAGAACAGGTCTGATGGTGATGAAACCATCCCCTATAAAATACCGAGGTAAACCCTCGATATCCTTTTTTTGTCATCCGGTTTGGTTCGCACGTTATTGTTAATACAAAGACCCTGGATTTGTCGCCCTGACATGGGCATCCTAATAAAAGTAACTATAAATAATAAGGATTTGCCTGCTCAAAGTCAACACCATTTGGGTCCTTGATCGGAAGTTTTCACCAAAAATTTTGGATATTTCCGGTCCTGAAAAGCATCCAAACTCACTGACAATCTTCTGAATCAATATCCAAAATCAAGGATATTGATCTTTTTTACGTCACTTAACAATGTGACTCTTTTTAAATTGGCAATTCAAAGACAGCTGTCACCCGCAAACCCGACAAAATATCAATTGCTGTCGACTGGAAAACGGGGGATTCTGGGAAGAAAAAGGGTAAGCGTCTGAATTAAAGTGGTAGCCCCACCAGGACTCGAAACTTGATCTTAGGTTTTGGAAATCGAGGTTGGATCTTCTGAATCACCTGATTTTTTAGAGGATTACCTGAGGGGTAGGGTTTTAAAGTCGATATTCAATATTGGAAAGATCCAATTTATATTAAAAGGGGAAACATGCAATAGGTCACTATTTGTCCGTCGGATGATGATCTCCGAGATATTGCCTGTGCGACTCATAAACAGCAAACACAGTAACAAAGCTATCTGATACCTGATACATAAACCGGTAATTCGACACAATGAGTTCCCTGAGATGGCTGTCCATCGTTTCGGGAATCACCCGACCACTGAATGGATGTTGGATCAACTGGTCGGTTTTTTCCTTGAAAGATTGAATCAATCGTTTAGCCGCGGCAGGATTGTCCTTGGCAATATACGCTTTAATTTCCTGCATATCCTGCCTTGCCGAATTCAGGAAACGAATCTTCATGCCTCCAATTCTCTCCACATCTCACTTTTATCCTCGACAAAATCACCATTTGCAATTTCCTGCAATCGGACTGCGATGAGATTCATAACCTCATGTTTCTCATTTAACCGGTCATACTCTCTTGGCGACAACAAAACAGCTGCTGCTTTGCCATTTTGGGTTAATACCAAGGAACTGCGTTCTGCGTCTTCAAAACTGGATATATAATCCTTATATGAAGACCGAAACTTAGACAGTGAGACGATGTCTTTTTCGATATTAAAACTGCTCATATAACTCCTTTTCAAAAAAGTCTATATTCTGTACAAAATTTATCCTTAATTTCACAAAAAGTCAAGTTCGGCAACTCAAATCTGTCGAATTATCTGAGAGCAGTATAGACGACCTGTCACCCGCAAACCCAATGAAACTGTTGATAAATGTTGATTGAAAATCGGGGGATTTTGAGCAGAAAAACAGGGTAACTATCTGAATTAAAGTGGTGTCCCCACCAGGACTCGCACCTGGATCTCAGGTTCCTGAAACCGGCGTTTTTGGTCCGTAACTCCTTAGTATAAGAGGGATTAAAGAGGGGAGGGAGTTTGATACGGGAGCCCCTCATTCGCCGCGATCATTTTGAGTGTGTCGATGTCTGCCTGAGACAATCGAATGGTGATTAGTTTCTTAAACTTCTCAAAGATTCATGCGATCTTCAAAATACGTCTACCAGGCTTTGTGAACAGCAATATCCCTGATGGGATAATGTCTTACATTGAGGCAATAAATTTTTCCGCCAGTGTTCATAGCAGTTGCCGCAAGGATGGCATCATTGATGTCCATTCCATGACTCGGATTCCACTTTCGATATAATTTTCCAGCTTGATCGATTATCGTTTGATCGACAGAGGCAGTTTTGAATTGAGATAAAAGAAGTTCTGTCGCCTTCTCCTCTTCAGGTCCCATGAAAAAAACAATCTCCGCTCTCTGCATGGCCCCAATCCAAAGCGCATTCTTTTCAACTTCTCGTAAGTCACGGAATAGCTCTAAAGGCTTTCGCTCCCCCCCTTAAATGCCAGATCAAAACATCTGAATCGATATATGCCCTCATTTCTGGTACTTAGCCATTACTTGGTCGAATGATTCACATTAATGGTTACCACAGCATTTTTTATATTTGAGCCCGCTGCCGCATGGACAAGACTGATTTCGGCTGATTTTGACCGGTTGGATGAACCTGCTAGTTGAAGCGTCAGTGAAGTTGTTCCGATTTCTAATCTCTGTTGCCATATTCTGTAGTCTTTGCAGGGCATGGCTGAAAAACATTTTGTAGCCAGCACACAACCAGCTTTTTTGCTGTGGGGTCTGCGTTCCATGGTTCAATCGATGTTTGAGACAATCACCAGCACACAATTGAAGATACGGGCAACGGTCACAATCTGTATGCCAGTTTGATTTATCAATTCCAAATTTCTTGTATCGCCGGGAGTCCAACAGTTTTGGCCAGGAGTCATTGCAGACATTCCCCAGCAGCAGGTCGCGCTGCGCAAAAAAATCACAGGGATAGACATCACCATTGTGTTCAACCATAAAATAGAGGTTGCAGTTCCGGGTCATATGGCAAATAATGCGTTCCCCCGTAACCAGATATTGCAGGAGCGCATCGAAATATCTTACCGAAACCTGTCTTGACGTGTCAGCAATCCAGTGATCGAATATTGTGCAGAGAAATTCACCCCATGCTTCCGGGCTCAGGGCATAAGGCATAAGGCGGCTTCTTCCGTCGAACTCCACACAGGGAATATACTGATGATAGAAGATTCCCTGACCCACCAGGTAATCATACACTTCTCGCCCCTTGCCGGCATTCACCGACGTCACCAGCGTCAGGATGTTTGTTTCCACGTTGTGACGTCGAAGCACACCCAGACCTCTCATCACCTGTGCATGGCTGCCTTCGCCGTTTTGAAACGTTCGGAAATGGTCATGGATTTCGGCAGGGCCGTCCAGACTGACCCCTACTAAAAAATTATAGCCGGCGAGATGTTCAGCCAGCTCATCCGTCATCAAAACGGCATTGGTTTGCAGATGATTGGCAACACTGGCCCCGGCGAAGCCGTATCTGGATTGTAGTTCTGTCACCCGGCGATAGAAATCAACGCCCATCAGCGCGGGTTCTCCGCCTTGCCAGGCAAAGGCGTATTGGGGTTGATCAGTCCCCATGTAAGAACTGATGAGTTTCTCCAGTACCGGATCAGACATGCGATGTACCGCAGAACCCGGGTACAGTTCAGCCTTTTCAGTATAGAAACAGTAGGCGCATCTCAGGTTGCAGTCAGCAGATGCCGGTTTTATCAGCAGGGAAAACGGTTTTATGGGCGTTGACTTTTTCATGGTTGGCTTCAGCCATTGCAGCAAGGCCTGGCTCACTGGAATGGCTTTTCACTCCTGAATCGCTGTTACAGTTCGACGATTGCCCTGGCATGGAGGTCAGCCAACAGTCTTACCCCCTCCTCATGCGTGGTATAATCAGATGGTGGGACAACAATTTCAATATCCCAGCGATCACCTGTTTTTCGCATATGGTCGTCAATATTGTTGTCAAACTCCGCCATTAATTCAAAATATTCCTCCCTATCAACGAGGTTGTTCAGTTCAAAAGGATCCTCGATTAAATTGATCAGCAGCTTCCGTCGTTTTTCGGTACGAACGTATAAATACTCATTCGTTCTTATGCCCCTTTCAGGAACCGGAAATCTTTCCTCCCCCGCTGTCTGTTTAATGATTTCGTACCTCAGTTCTGTCCGGGTCACATCAGAAGACCCTTCAAGCAGCGGCAAATAGCTGATTCCATGAACAGCGTTCGGGATATCGATCCCTAAAGCTTCCAAAATGGTTGGCATTGTATCTACGGAGGCATCGACCAGCGAAGAAATGGTCCTATTTTTTGGAAACCGCTTCGGGTATCTTATCAGCAGCGGAACCTGAGCTGCCGCTGCATAGGCCGTTTTTTTGGTCCGGCAATAGTATCCATGCTGACCCGCCATGTCACCATGGTCACTAACCACAATCACCATCGTATCGTCAGCGATTCCTTTCCTGTCCAGCCAGTTAAGTATCCTGCCGATATTGTGATCAACATTGGCCACCATACCGTAGTACATGGCCATATACTCTCTCACCGCCTGCTCAGATTCCAGTGAGCCGTGATGCTCCGTTCCCTCGCCCCAGGAACCGCTGGCCAGCGGGAAATTATCCCGTGTCAGGTCAGCGATCACTTTTTGCTGCAGTTCGGGATCGGCCGTGCCGGGCGGGAGTGGAATTTCCTCCGGTGAGTAGAGGTTTTTATAATAGTCAGGCATATTCATCGGGAAATGGGGGGCGCCGTAACAAATAAACCCAAAGAATGGCTGCTGGGGGTCCTTTTTCAGCGCGTTATCCATAAATTCGATGATATGATCCGTCTGAAAATCAGGTTCATACCGAGGGCAGTGATAGGGTTGATCCGTATCCTTGAAATATATGGCATTCATATAATAGTGCCCACGGTTGAAACCGACAAAATGGTCGAACCCGAGACGCCTGTCCGAGGGAATAAACCCGGGTTTACTGCCGCCATCGAGGTGCCATTTGCCAATGTATCCGGTTTGGTAACCGCTGTCCTTGAGCATCTGCGGAAGGAACTCCTGATCAAAATTGATCCGCACGTGGTTTGCCCCGCAGCCGGTTGCATGGGCATACTTTCCTGTAAACAATGAGGACCTGAAAGGTGTACAAAGCGGGAAGGATGTAAACGCTTTTTCAAAACGCACCCCCTCCTCGGCCAATCGATCAAAATAGGGGGTTTTGATAACCGAATTGCCGTTGCACCCAATGGCATCTGCCCTGAGTTCGTCAGGATAGATCATAAGAATATTGGGTTTTTTTATCGCATTCTGGTCATTCATGGCTGACATCTCCTGTCGTAATTGAAGGTTCTGTTAATGGGTAACTGCTAGAGGGCAAGATGCCGGATTTAGACCTTAAGGAGCTCTTTGTGTGTTACCTCTGAACCGGAGCATCTCGCATTGATCCGGTTCAGAGGTTGCCTTAGTCGATGGACATGGCCTGCTGCGGCTTTTCGGTCGGTTTCATATTGGCGCGCAACATTCTCATGACCAGCCATTCCTGCAGGGCGCCTAATAGTTGATCTCGTTTATCGCGATAATCCGGATCATCCCACAGGTTTATCTTCTCATCCGGGTCCTGGGGAAGATGAAAGAGGTCCCCATAACTGTCACCCGCGTACCAGACCAGCTTCCATTCTTTATCCCTGCGCATGATCATATACTCACTGGTAAGCTGAATATGGTCCCGGGCCAGTTCAGAGTATACTGCATCGCGGCCTTCAGATTCACCATCAATAATCGGCCATAATGACTCGGCCTCCCATGCATCAGGAACCGGGACGTCGGTTTTGGCCAATATGGTGGGGGCCAGATCAAAGAGCTGTACAAGACTTTCAGTTATCCTGCCAGCAGGCACACAGTCCGGTGACCAGACAATCAGCGGAACATTGACAGAAGACTCGTACATATTCCATTTCTGAATACAACCGTGATCACCCAGCGCATCACCGTGATCCGAAGTGAAAATCACGATTGCATTTTCAAGATATCCCTTGCGTTCCAGTACGTTCATGATTTGACCAATTTTTTCATCGATCATGGTGACATTGGCTGCATAATGCCTGCGTATCCTGAGAATTTCTTCCCTGCTTGGCTTGTCCTTCCACGCAATTGAGTCAATATTCAGGCGCTGCATGTCTTTGCGCAGGTTTTTAATGGCCGCTGGCTGCGCTTCGAGCTCTTCGTCAGTATTACCCGGAAACGGTATCTCGACGTCATCATACATCGATAGATACCGTTTTGAAGGATCATAAGGCGGATGAGGACCCGGAAAGCCAATCTGCAGGAAGAGCGGGGCCGTTGCTACGCGCTCTTCAAGCCACCACTGCACCATGTCGCCCAGAAACATATCTGGATGCATATCTTCATCGATTTCCCAGGGAAAACAACCCAGCGCTTTTGAGAAATGATCCGGATCTTTCTGAAGACGGTTATAGCGGGAGGGTTTTATCAGGTTTCGCGCATGCAGTGCCTTATCCCACTCGTCATGCCACGCCCGTCTGTGTTCATCCAGGAACAACGGACGATCCTTGTTCTCTATGGGGTAACGCTGGTGAAAACCGCCGATCTTGTCATAGGGGTTGATATGCATTTTTCCCATATTGACGCAATGATAGCCGGTATCAGCAAGCTGCTGGACCCAGGTCGGCTCCCACGGCTGGAAATTTGTGAATGTTCCGGTGCTGTGGGGATAATATCCAGTAAACAGACTGGCCCGTGCTGCCACACAAACCGGTGATGTCGTGTAGCATCGTGTGAATGAGGTGCCTTCCTTGACCAGACGATCCAGAGTTGGCGTAATCATCCAGGGGGCACCCAAAGCATTAATCGTATCGGCTCGCTGTTGATCGGTTATAAATAAAATGATATTTGGATTGGTGGACATTGTCTTTAAACACTCCTATTTTTAAATATTAATGTAGCTATTCACCACCTCTTCCGAGCTATTGGGGCGCGCCCTGCATGCAATAGAACGGATTGGGAGTGGTTCAACATCGCCATCCTGGTGATGTCAATTGAATCCGCGAAACTTGCAACGAAGAGTGTCGAGAATGAGTTCAATGATAGATTGATCATGACAACTGTCGCATTTCATGTGTAACTATAACATTGTGGAAAGCTTACCTTGCTGGTTTGAATAGTTACATATAGATTTAAGAGTTGAGCAAAGTTCACAGCAAGGCATGCTGAAAAGGAAGTGGAAAAGACACACCTTGCTGCCGGGGAGAACCTATTTTATATAGCTAAGCGCCTGATCAACAATTTCTTTTCCGCCCACTTTGTCATAGAGATCCGGCCAGATAGCACGCGCTTTTTCTTTCCATGTATTCTTGTCTTTGAGAGGACACATGACCATCCCTTTTTCCACCAGGATCATTTGAAATTCTTTCTCACGCTCTATTCCCCAGGCCTGTTCAAGCAGAGACGCCTCTTTTGCCGCTTTCAGCAGGGCTTGTTGAATTTTCGGTTCAAGTCTGGAGAACCCTTTATCACTGATCAGAATCGGGGCAATCCAGGGCATTGCAGATAGAGGGGTAATGTATTTTTGAACTTCATGAAAACTGGCAGCATAATTGGTGATGTAGGAATTTATCTGACCGTCGATGACACCTTGCTGCAGCCCGGTAAATACCTCCGGCCATGCCATGGTAATGGGATTTACGCCCCACGCCTCAAATGTCTTTAACATGATGGCATCCTTTGGTACTCGAATTTTTAGACCTTCCATTTCGCCAATTTCGTTCACACATCTTTTTGAGTTGGTAATCATTCTGAATCCCGTGGTTAAATAACCCAGAACACGCAGGCCAGACTCTTTGCGAATCCTTTCAGCCAGTATGGTGTTCCCGAATTCACCATTCAGCAATGACAGTATTTCATCCATGTCATCAAACAGATAGGGCAAAGACAAAACGCCTGCAGAGGGGGCGAAGGGCGCGACATTGGGGGTGGATGCCTGGGTGATCAGGTTTGTCTGCTTGCGCGCTTTATTGACGCGTGCCTGTTCACCCCCAAGCTGATTCGAAGGAAATTCGTTAATTACAATCTCGCCATTGCTGTATTTCTTTGCAAGCTCGGCAAACTTCAGAAAAAAGTAATGGTTCTGGCTGCGGTCGTTCGGTGGATTACTGTGCCCAAAACTAAACACAACTTCTGCCATTGCCTGCGTGCTCAAGCAAAGAACAAGCGCAAATACCAGCAAAAAAATTGACTTTTTCATGACAACGTCTCCTGATTTTTGTTTTGAATAAAAAATTTGGTTGCCGCCGAAACTCAGCTAGAACTTAAAACGCAACCGTTTCTATCGCCCCCTAACCGGCAAATATTTTAAAAATAGTTCGAAATATTTGCCCATTATGGACAACATGCTGATAAAATAGATACCCCCAGGTGTCTATTTTGGTTTTCAGCTGAATTTTCAGCTGACCTGAATCCTGGTGTCCGAGATGCGCTGTACCTGGATTCAGACTTCGACGGCGGGATTTTCAAACTCAGACCCCATGAAACCATAAGTATTAACATCCATGAGATGAATTAAAAACCTTCATCTCAGCTCTATTTTGCTCTTGGTCTCATCCATCCAAGGGTTTCCCACAAACCATCTATCCGCCACCGCCTAAAAAAATTAAAAACCCGGAAAAAAATTGCACGCAAATTTCATTTTCATTTGAAACACATTGTTCTTAGTGCAAATGGGTATTATCAAAATAGTGATGTCAGGCTTAAACTAAACCATGGTACGGAAGTGACGATTACAAGACCGACGATTTCAGCCATGATAAACCAGATGGCAGATTTTGAAATATCCTCTATGGTTGTTTCAGCAATTGGAACAGCAATATATAGTGTCGCCCCAACGGGTGGTGTTTCAAAACCAATTTCTGCCGCGACCACAAAAATAATTCCAAAATGGATGGGATCAATGCCTATCGCCTGCACAACTGGAAGCAATATGGGAACGAGCAGGACGATCATTGGTATCACGCCCATAAACATGCCCATAAACAGGATAAACACCAGAATCAGTGTGCTGATAATGATTTTGCTCTGCGTCACCGCAAGCAGACTCTCGGCGATCTGCTGAGGGACTCTGTGTAATGTCAGCACCTCCCCAAAAACCATCGTCGTATAGATGATGATAAATGCAATGCCAGTAAGCTTGGCGGTTTGCGTAATTGCCGCCACCAATTCCTGAAAAGAGAGCGATTTATAGATGAATACACAAACGGCGATCGAGTAAAAGATCGCCACAACAGATGCTTCTGTTGGTGTAAAGATACCGGCATAGATCCCACCCAGGATAATAACAGGTGCTAATATGGCCCACTTGGCGTTATTGATACCTTTCCAGATCTCCCTGACCGAGTTATTTTTTATACGGCTGGTGGTCAGTCCAACTCTCCTGGCATAAATATAGTTTGTTGCAGCCAGCAAAAATGTAATCAGCAGACCGGGAATGATACCGGCGATGAATAGCTTTGTTATCGATACCTCTGCAATGACACCATATAAAATCAATGGGATACTGGGCGGAATAATGACACCAAGACCGCCCGAACAGGCAACGATAGCCCCGGCGTATCCTGCCGAATACCCCTCCTCCTTCATGGCAGGAACCATGATGGAACCAATGGATGCCGTCGTCGCAGGCCCAGAACCGGTCAGTGCTGCGAAAAAAGCACAGGCTGTAATGCTCACCAGACCAAGCCCCCCCGTCATGTGACCGACCAGAATGTTGGCCAGATCCGTAAGTTGTTTTGCAAGACCCCCCTTTTGCATGATCAGCCCTGCCAAAATAAAGCAGGGAACGGCCACCAGGGTGAAATTGTCAATCGACGTATAGGCCATGTCGGCTAACAGCTCTAAAGAATCCCCCTGCATAAGCAAAGCGAGCATGGTTGCCACACCGGCAGCAATAGCAACAGGAACGCCGATGGCAATAAAAAGAAAAAATACAGACAACATCACGGTGACTGAGTTCATAATCCAATCTCCTCTTGCTTGAGCCAATCTTCTGCCGTTTCTTTTAAAAAGAAAATCTGGATAGTTCGAATAGAAAGCGCCAAAAAGGCAACAGGAATAATCGTGTAAATCCATACCATCGAAATTCCTGTGACTGGCGCAGTAAATGGGAATTCAACCATGGAGAACAGCACTCTGACGCCAAATACAGTGAGAATCATCGAGAAAGTGAGCGTTATGATGTCGCTCACAAAAATGATTTTGTTGGAAATTCTTTTTGGGAAAAGCAGAGTGAGATGAGCAACAACCCGGATATGCTCATTTTTTCGTGCCGCCATACTCACGCCCATATAAACAGCCCACACAAACGTAAACCGGGAGATCTCTTCAGCCCACGCAATCGGAAACCTAAAGAGATAACGACTTACCACTTGAATACCCAGGAGAAGCACCGTGGCCGAAAGAGTCCCAATGGCAATGTACTTATCCAGGTTATCAATGAGATAAATAAATTTTTTCACTTTGTTACCCTCCTTGTTCAGTTGAAATAGATCCAATTCGCCGCATTCACGGGACATGCAGGCAAGAAATGGAAGCATAGGCAAGCATAATGACAACGTTTGCATTTGGATATGGCCGAGTCTTATCAGCCATCCTCCTACCCTGAATCCCTGCTGAAAATCGATATATCTTGATGATGTTATTTTCTTTTTTACACCCTGCGACAGAACTCACATCCAATTCTGTACCCATTTAGGATCACAGAACGAGAGGGGAACACCAACCAGATTCCGTCTTAATGCAATCGTTTTCATTTTAGTTCACCCGAGCCACCCTTTAGATTTCCCGGCATGATGACCGGATGATGAGATCCGTATCAAGGCTATATTGGTGTTGTGTCTGTCCCCCCTCTTTGATCATCTTTAACAACACCTCGGTTCCCTTATATGCACATTGATAGCTTGGAACCCGGACCGTTGTCAGTGGGGGGTTGGAAAAGGCTGCCACATCAATATCACCAAAACCGGCAATCGAAATATCATCGGGGACTTTCAACCCGTTTTCATGTGCCGCCCGTAAAGCCCCCAATGCCATATAATCGCCCGCAGCAAAAACTGCAGTGGGGGGGTCTGGTCTTGACATAAGCTTCTGAAAAGCATCTGCGCCATCTCTCAGGCCCGTTTCCGTCTCGATCACGATCTGCGGGTCAAAATCCAAACCCGCAGCTGCCAGCGCGGCGCGGTACCCCAGGAATCTCTTTTGAACCCGTTCGGTTCGAGAAAAGGGGCCAATGATCAGTCCTATTCTCCTATGGCGTAAACTGAGCAGATAATTCATCATCGCCAGGGAGGCTTGATAGTTGTCAAAACCCACGTAACTCAACTCCGAATTCTCAAGCTTTTCCAGCAGGATGACGCAGGGGATATCATATCCTTTCAGCCACTGTTTGAACTTGGCAGCGTTGTAGCCAAATCCGGCCCTGATGATGCCTGCAACTTGCCGCTGGTGGAACTGCATCAACAGCTTGTTCTCAATTTCGTCATCATATTTGCTGTTACCTGCAATGATTGAATAACCAGATTCTTGCAGACAATCCTGTATTCCCAGAAGGGCGGACGCAAAAAGCGGTGTTTTGGCATTCGGAAGCAGCACCCCGATAATCGTGGATTTTTGTCTGACGAGATCACCGGCAACTGAATTGTAAATATATCCCTGCTCCTCAAATGCCTGCAGAATTTTCCACCGTGTCTCGGCTTTTAACATTTCAGGATTATTCAGAGCCCTCGAAACCGTTGTCACAGAAACACCGACAATGTCCGCAATCTGTTTCATCCCTGGTTGATTGGCCATGAATATTATCCGTTATCAAACTGCTGCCGGCACGTGAGGTAGAGAAAGAATGTCTGTCTAAACCGCAAAAAGGGACCTGTTGCATACTTATGTTAACGTTTTCATAAATCGGATGATACATCTTTGTCAACTCTTTTTTGTATTGTCCTTTAATTACTTATACAACGGTGTCAATTCAGATGAAACAATAAACTCACTCTTTACTTAGCTGATTTTATGAATATATTTTACAGTCATTTGCAAGACAAAAGAAATGGGATAGACCATGGGCTGCCGGATCATAAAATCATCTCACTGGATTTAGATGCAAACGTTTTCCCTAATTTGGCAATTTTATGGGACGTTATGGTTTTTATTTTAAATTCTCGCAATTGTCGGATTTTTCATCAAACTCCGTCTCCATCATTCTTCCACGCTGTTTTTGGGACAATTCCCATCAATCAGACCAATTGTTCAAACCGCTGAATCTGGTAACGCAATGCGAGGCCTGGCGGGCAAGATACGGTGGTTAAAAAATCATCGTAAAAGTAAAACCCAGAGGCTTGGAAAACCAAAAATTGCAGTTTATTCGAGAATCTGACCGGCAGAAAACTGGCAACCCGATGTTGGTATAATGTCCATCAGGTGGCGGCCTGTCCCCTGCAAACCCAATAAAACTGGTGATAAATATATGTCGATTGAAAAATAGGGGATTCTGAGAAAAAAGAGGGTAAGTGTCTGATAGGATACAGCTGTAACCAATCGACATAAATGATGCCTTCAATCGATGAGCTAGATCCGGACGATTCTAAAAGACTGATTCCATCAATTACATGAAAAGTAAAAGGAATGCAAATAAAATGGAGTCAGTCTGATCTTCCACAGGAGCTATTTTAGATTCAGATTTTGGTGAGGCAAAACCGATAGCGCGATGTGCATTTAAAGGCGCGCTTTTAAACCTTGAATTCGGACGACTCAAGTCGAAGTACTGTTTTTTAGTCTATATAAAGTCTCAAGTTAATATCCCCTCGTCCGAGCTGTCTTAGCCCAGAAATCTGTATAGATATTTGGATGCAGTAGTTCCGGAGACCGGGGTTGTATCATCAGCTCTGCCACTGATTCTTGGAAGCAATACCGAAGTATCGCTGCCACTATTCCAGTAGATTTTTTATTATTTCGATCAGATTTGAGAAATCTTTAATAGATGACCCAGCAAGGTAAGTTCCATCTCTTGCCGAGATTGCAGCAAGCTTGTTGCTAGTTAAAACAACAAAATTTCAAGTTGTGAAAACAATTCTATGCACTATCTTGAGAATTCCTGCTGACGTACAAATATAAAAATAATAATTTATTGTTGCTTCTTTAACCAAGCGATAACTATACTTGGGTAAAGTAGGTCTATTTCAAAAAAGCTTAATTGCTCATTATCTTCAACACGGTTTTTGAAAAAGCGAAATTCTATCACGTCACCTAATATTAATAACAATGGAGGAAATATGATGCTTAAAAAGGGTGTTGAGAAAAAACCGGCAAACGCTTATTATTCCTTGCTTTAAACGGAAGAACCTCTATAATGGTATTATGATACCCATAAATATCATATAATTAACACAAAAATAGAGGTTCC
>Ga0180009_10001422_pt1 | contig 29398 bp, 25 predicted proteins | sample OS_PC_MetaG_FD_123537 | JGI IMG/M metagenome (GOLD analysis project Ga0180009, IMG submission 123537) | Groundwater microbial communities from the Aspo Hard Rock Laboratory (HRL) deep subsurface site, Sweden - OS_PC_MetaG | ecosystem: Environmental > Aquatic > Deep subsurface > Groundwater... | reverse complement strand
GAAAGAGGAAAGAGGAAAGAGGAAAGAGGAAAGAGGAAAGAGGAAAGAGGAAAGAGGAAAGAGGAAAGAGGAAAGAGGAAAGAGGAAAGAGGAAAGAGGAAAGAGGAAAGAGGAAATTAGCGCTTGACAAATAGGTTGGATTCCGCATCATTTCACCGCTCACCGCTCACCGCTCACCGCTCACCGCTCACCGCTCACCGCTCACCTCGTCGATTAGACTTTCTGGCGAATCGGTTTAATCATTCCAACGCGCTTTATAGCCGCGTTCGTCGATATGCACGAAGGGGCCGTGGTGTGGCGTCGTTCGATATCGCGCCAGGCCGCCTATGAATTTGTTGTATAGAGATTGACCTTCCATTTCCTCGATAATATCGATCAAGACCTTGGCATCTTGATAGTCTCGTTTACCGTCCTTGTTGAGATCGTCCATATAGCCGTCCTTGGGTTTTACGTCGATGTAAATATCCGCGGCGCCGCCATAGATGTGTTGACTATAGGGGCCTTGTCCGAGCGATTTGTTATACCATGGTGTTCGGTAGCCGCTCATAACATGAAGCGAATCGACCGGAAAATGTTTGCTGTACAGAGTTTCAATAATGTGTTCAAGCTTGAGTAATAAACGTTCGCGCAGTACCAGATATTTCGGAAAGTCGTCTTTTTGATGGGACAGGAATTCTCCGATCGTGAAATGCGGCGATACTTTAGAGTCTTGATTAGCTTCGGTGACTTCGATAAAACCTTGCGGTGTTTCGTAGGTTGTCATGTTTTTAAACGGTAAGCGGGGGTAGCTTCCGATTTGGTAGCCGTTGAGCACACCTTTTTTCACTTTGCTAGCCGGTACCATGACAAAAACGTTCAGCTCTGTCGTTTCCTTGCTAATGGGGTGAGTCAGTCGTATAACGGTCAGGCCAGGTTTATTGGGTGCTTGCCATTGCCATTGTTGTTGGGCAAGTTGCCGTGTTTTTCCTTCGGCAGCTTTAAACTTTACAGGGACTGAGGGTTTTTTTGTTTTAATTTGAAGAATAAATCTTTCATTGGGTAATACAAAGATGCCAAGAGTATTAAAGGGAATGTCTTCGTTTTTGCTGCTATGTTTCGAAAAAGAATGAATAGTAACTGAAAAACTGTTTCGTTCGCTGCGATGATGTCCTGCCTGTGATAGGTTGGAGTAAGATAATAATACGATTATCAATAATGCGCTTAATTTCATCAATGCTTTTGAGGGATGGTTGAGAGCTAAAAGGATTTTTGTAATTTTTGGATGAGTTCATCGTCACGGTTGTATATGTCTCTGCGAAATTGAACGACACCTTCCGAATCAACCCAAGCAGTCCAATATAAGATATGCACGGGTATCGGGTTAAGCAGCGTGACGGTTTTTTGATCGCTTTGGTCGAAAGCCTCTCGAATAGCATCCGGTGTCATGCGGGAATTGTTTTCAAGCACTAAGTTTGCCAATGCGAAAGGTTTGCCGACACGAATACAGCCGGAACTGAATGTACGATCGACCCGATTAAATAAACTTGGTTCCGACGTATCGTGTAAATAAACGTTATGCGGATTGGGAAACATAAATTTAACCTTGCCCATGGCATTTTTGGGTCCTGGTTTTTGGACCAAGCGAAAGGGAAAGTTATTCGGATCTACTTGCCGCCAATTAACCGATAATGGGTTTATTTCTGTTCTATCTGCTCCCCAACCACGGTAAAGCTTCATGTGATTTCGTTCGATGTAATAGGGGTCCCTGGCCAGAATCGGTAATTTGTCTTTGACTGCAATGCTGTTAGGTACGTACCATGAAGGGTTGATGACCAAATAAGTCATCGAGCCGGTAAATATCGGGGTTTCTCGGTATTTTTTACCGACTATGACCGGCATGTGCAGCAAGACTTCGCCATTCCCGACAAAATTAAGTTCGAATCCTGCAATATTGACCATGATATGGCGCGCGCCAAGATCTTCCGGTAGCCAACGCCAACGCTCAAGGTTAGCGCGAATCTGATTGATGCGCTGATCGACGCTGACGTTGAGTGCCGCAAGCGTGGCTTTTCCAACAATGCTGTCGGTTTCCAAGCCGTGTCGTTTTTGAAAGTATTTAACTGCTTGTTGGAGTGACTGGTCGAACTCTTTGCTGTCAAGAGTAACATCGTTCGGTAATTCGCCCGAGGCGGCTAGTCTTTTTCTGAGTTCGATGATGCGAGGATTTATTTCGTCAGGACGAAGACTGGAGCCATCCGTCACTGAAGGCCAGCCGCCCCGATCCTTGATCGCACGATAATCGGCCAATGCTTGTGCCAAAGAACGGTAGCCGGGTTGATTCGGAATTAACGCCTTGAGGTTTTGCTCAATCGAATTGGTATTGATCGCATCGGTCAGAATTTTGACCATATCGGTTGCTCGTCGACCGGTATCCCATTTCGATTGGAGCTTTTGTGGGTTGACTTGTCCTTGTACCAAATGGGTGCCGTAAGTCAGAAAGGCATCGCTTAATAATAAGTCTAAATCGACCGAGAGCATCAAGACTTCGGATTCATCCAGCGGTGCTTTTAATCTTTCCAGGCGTTCATTAATCGCCGTGACATGGTAATTGCTTTTGTTGAGACCATGCTGATCAGCGCTATTGAGTATATGAATCAGTTGATAAGCTTGCGGGGTCGGTTGACCGTTGGCAAGCCAAGCTTTAGAAAATTGCCTGTCTGAATAAAAGGTGATAAGGCCCTTTTGCGAGTTTAAAGGTTGGTTATCGATTGAAAGATCAAGAATCTCAGCCGCGGATTCAATTCGCTCGCGTATCGATTCTTCAACGCTTAGATGCTCGGCAGTCGACATTTTCGGCAAGAATAAAGCGATTATCGTTAGTGCAATTAAAAGTTTATGTAAGGGTTGTTTCATTGGCTTCGGATCGGATGGCGTTGGCTTAATAAGGTCTTTAGGATAACCCTGTCACGGTTTCGGCAATTATAAAAGAGTAGTATTTTTTGAAACAGTTCTACCTGGTCTATAATTGCTTGAAAGTATTGTGCCTTAAAGTTGTCATTATCAACTAAATTATTGCATTAATTATCTATGATTTTAAACATAGCCAATGGTCTATAAACTTAGGTGCCGGTAATTATTTACATCCCCCCTATCGTTTCCACGCTGGAGCGCTCATCGTTATACATAAATTGTAGGGTACGCTGCGCGTACCAAAGCCGTGCCCTGGCGGCTCGGTTGGCACGTGAACATTGCGGGGTTACCATGGTACGCACAGCGTACCCTTCGCGGATCGCTTAGCGCTAGGTGATCCGCGAGTGTTAAGTGACAGTATACCCGTCGTAGATCAAAATTCGGCGCCTGGGTGTCCGCTAAAGGACGCCGTGAACCCAGCACCTAAATTATCAAAGGAAGTTAACCATAGCCAACGAGCTATGGAATTTAGGTGCTGGGTGAATACGTTCATGTAGGCTCTATGCCAACTCCATGCTGGCAAAGCCTTTATCGGACACCCAGGCGCTTCCTCTGGCACTGCCGAAATTTGAAGTGTGAAAGGTATAAATGGTATCGGGGTCTCATTGGCTAAGATTGCAAAAGGCTAATTTTTGACTTATGTATAACTATAAGCGCTCCAGCGTGGGAACGATAATTGCCGGGGGACTGAATAGTTACATGCCACGCGGTTGCGACTTCTAAACGGAGTTTTTGACTGGCTCTTTAGCCTGATAGAATCATAGTGCGGCCGTTCCTAAATTCGTCACTTAGGCGGTGTAAGTGTATTCGGATCCTTTTCTTAAAAACTTTCCCTTTTGGAGAAAGAATAAATGACGAGGGCTGAGCACCTATCAAGCAGTTGCCAAGCGGGTAACGCTGCTAAAACTCGTGAGTGAGATTGCCCTATAATGGGTCGCTTTGAGGATTAACGCGTTGATAATTATTGATCACTTATCCAGATTTTTGTTTTGCATATTTAAAAAGGAGATTCCTAATGTTCAAAAAGCAGGCAATTGTTTTGCTGATTTCGGCTGTAACCGCACTGAGCGGGTGTAATCGGGTTTATTATGCCCAGGATGTCGACGATGATGACTTAGTGGAAGTCAGCTACGATGCGGTAGATGAGTTATTGACACATCTCAGACATCCATTGCCTAGAGGAAGCTTGGTTGTTGTTAACTCGTTAGTCAATGTAGATGATATGAGTCAATCGTTTTCGTTCGGTCGAATCGTTTCCGATCAAATTGCATCGGCATTTCATCGTTCAGGTTATCGTGTCATGGGTATGGAGTTACCGACCGAAATTTTCGTCAAAAATGACACCGGTATTTTGCAGTTGTCCGATGAAACTAAAGCCGGATTGGCCGAAGTTGGCGCGCAAGCTTTGTTAGTAGGCACTTTTGCGCCGGGTAAGAAAAATGCTTATGTATCGCTAAGAGTTGTCGATATCGATAGCGAATATTTTGTAGCGACTACCGATTATTCAATCGCGATGGGTCCCGATGCTAAAAACTTACTGAAAGCTAAGCCGGTAGAAGAGGAACCAAAGGAGGAAGAAGAGCCTATGCCGATGGTCGATGAATCGATGGACGATTTCGATTTGTTTGAATGAGCCTTGGTGGCAAGCATTCTGATACTTTATCTGCATTCATCGTCATCCTTGGCGTTCGGGGTGCCGTCAAACCCCGAGGTACCGAAGCGTCATTCCGTCAGGGATTCACTCCAAGCTATCCTGCCCGGAGCCCTTCGGGTAAATGCAAATCCGTTCCATACGAATTTGTGGCGTAATCCAGTGCCAAGGATGGCAATGCGCGTGGCTTCAGCTCCGTACAAAACAGGATATCGGCGATCAATGCCGATATGGCGCTGACTGGCTACAATTTGATATCAAAAAAATTAGATACGGTGTCGTGATCGCTTGGGGCATCGGCTTTTCCTTCCCTGACTAATCGGCATGTTTTGAATCCTGCTTTTAAAGCGGCATCCAGCTCCTCGGTAATATCCGACAAAAATAAAATATTTTCCGGTTCGGTTTCGATTTGTTCGGCGATTGCCGAATAAGAGGCAGTCTCTTTTTTACCGCCGATGTGCGTATCGAAATAGCCGGAAAATAGCGCGGTTAAGTCACCGAATTCGGTATGCTTGAATAAAAGTTTTTGCGCATAGACCGAGCCCGATGAATACACATAAAGTTTGATGCCTTGATGGTGCCATTCCTGCATGGCTTGAGCTGCATCGGCATAGATATGTCCCTTGAAATCGCCTTGACGATAACCGTGTTCCCAAATCAATCCTTGTAAGGATTTCAATGGAGTGACTTTTTGATCTTGATCGATCCATTGAATCATTTGTTCGATTAATGATTCGGTATTCGTCGGGTCGTCGATTAGCTTGGCGGCATCCTGCAATAATGCGCTAACTTCCGGTTCGTGACCATGGTTGCGAATGAATTCGGCAATATGGGTCCTAGCATAAGGAAATAATACCTCCTTGACGAAGGATAAAGATGAGGTTGTACCTTCAATATCGGTGACGATGGTTGTGATCATAAGTGTCGAATGTTTGATCTACGATGGGTATAAAAAGGTAGAAATTAGGTAAACCTATGTTGTAAGTATCCAGTCCCCCTCTTTGAAAAAGGGCTAGGGGAGATTTTTTAAATAAATCCCCCTCAATCCCTCTTTTTCAAAGGGGGATGCCAACAATACGCCTGGATTGCGGTAATTTGCCAACGGGTCTGAATACTTACCCTATGTTAGTTCGTATTCATTCCTAAGGGAAAAAGAATAGAAAGAATATTAATCTAATTGTTGAATATAGTCGTCGAAACTGGGGAATTGCTCGGAAATGTTGCTACCGGTGAAATTCGCGACCCAGCCGTCCGGTGTCGTGAACAGGCGAATACATCGGAAATTGGGATTTTGGCCCATGTCGAACCAATGTTTAGCGCCTGCAGGAACACTGATTAAATCGCCTTGCTCGCATAAAATGCAATATACCTTGTCGTCGACATGTAATGAAAATAGCCCTCTGCCCTCGATGAAGAAACGAACTTCGAAATCGTCATGGATGTGTTCGGATAAAAACTTTTGTCGTAATGCCTCTTTTTCGGGGTGATTAGGGCTTATACCGATAACATCGACGGATTGAAAGCCGTATTCTTCTTGTAAGCGGTCAATCGGTTGCCGGTAGGCTTGTAATATAACATCCTGGTCGGCATCGTCCGTAAGCTCGAATCCTGCGCTCCAACGTTCGAAACGGATATTCAGTGGTTCCAGTTGTGCTTGTATATCGCTGAAATCAAGATAAGTATTGCCGTTAGTCGGATCATTATCGGGGTATACAGTCAATGCGCTCATCGGTTTAAGGCTCCGTACAGTCGTATTTCACAGTCAAATAAAAACTCCAACGCTTCAACATGTCTTAGCGCATCTTCGACACTCCGGCCCCATGTGTAATAGCCGTGTCCCGAGATAATATAAGCATAAGTTGATTCGCGTTGATCCATATAAGCATCGATCGTTGCTGAAAGTCTATGCATATTTTGGTCATTCGCGAAAATGGGAATGCTGATTCGCGTTTCATGTGTATCGATATCGTGTAACGCTTTCAAAAGTTCATAATCATCGAGTACCAGCTCGGTTTTAAATAGCTTGGATATGAGCGTTGCATTCAACGAATGTGGGTGTAAAACGGCTTGCACCTCCGGGAATCTTTGATACAGCGCTGTATGCAATAGTGTTTCGGCCGACGGTTTTTTACCGTCAAGGGACGTACCGTCAGGAGCAATCAGCATGATATCTTTTGCACTGAGTCGACCTTTGTGTTTGCCTGAAACGGTAATAGCTACATCGCCATTGGACAAGCGTGCGGAAAAATTGCCGCTAGTTGCCGGTACCAAGCCTTTCCTATCGATAAAGCGTCCGGCTTCGATTAATTGCACGGCTTTTTCAGAAAATTCGTCTTCGAGTGTCATATTAATAGTTTGTGGATCTGAGTCAGAGTCTATTTTACCGATAATCGAATCCGGATGCTCAAACGATTATATCTAAACGCTATTGCATTAGTGATATACCCAGCGTAGATAAAAATTCGGCACCGGGGTGCCCGTCAAAGGACGCCGTAAATACATCCCTGTAGGCTCTATGCCAGCTCCATGCGGGTCCCTCACCTAGCGTTAGGTGAGGGACCGAACACCCCGGCACCTCCTTAGGTACTGTCGAAATTTGAAGTGCGAAAGGTATAGATGAGGTAGGATTACTCCTTTTTTTCACAATAGGTTTTCAATCGGTGAAATGGATTCAGTTTTTAGCGATGCTTATTTTTGTCTCGCATCTTAATGCGTGCACATGGATGTATGACGATTTCAAAGCACCAAAGGTTAAATTGTTGGCTATTGAGCCTTCACAGTTTAGCTTATTCGAACAACGTTTTAATATACGTTTGCGTTTGCAAAATAGGAACGATTCCGAATTAGCGATAAGAGACATGGTCTATGCGCTGAAACTTAATGGTGTCGATTTTGCTCAAGGCATCAGCGATCAGGAAATTACGATTCCCGAATATGGCGAATATGTTATCGAATTGCCCGTGAGCGTCAAATTAAAGACGCTTTTACGTCAATTGACTCGGCGTGATGGCGGTCCCATTCGCTACCAATTGACCGGGCAACTAGGTTTAATGCGCAGCCTGATAACACTTCCATTCGATTATGAAGGGGAGGCTGATTTGGAGTTTTGATGGGGCATGCGGTATCAGCGATGAATGGTTTTAGTCGAATAGCATGAATTATCGTAAGCGGCAAAATCGCAAAAGTTACGGAAAACACTATAATAAACGTTATTCAACTATTTCAATAAAGAGACCGCTCGACCATGGCCGACTCAGAAGATAAAAAAAAGTCAGTATCGCCTAAAAACTTTGCCGATGACTTAGATTCAATGCTCGATGATGCAGCTTCGTCAATCGATAGCGATGAATTAATGAATGATGATGACGCTATCGACAAATTATTGATGGATAGCGCTTTTGATGAGCAAGAATTGTCCGATGACGAAGACGAATTCGGAGAGTTATTTGCCGATGATTTAGATGCTGATAATGATCTATTAGGGGGTGAAGCCGATTTAGTTCAAGACCAGGAGCCGTCCAATTCTTCTGAAGATTCGGCAATGGCCGAAATCGATGAGTTTTCAGATATGGGTTTCGACGAGTTTGCAGAAACCGAGCCGGAACCGATCCCTGATTCTTCTCCGCCGGAAGAAGAGGCGGAAACGGATTTCGATAGCGATGACTTTACGTTAGCGGAATTCGATATTTCCGATCCGGAAGATCAAATCGACGAATTTGCAACGACTCAGGAAGAGAATATAGCATTTGAGGAAGAGGAGGAAAGTCCTCGTGCAATGATAGACCCAGAAGAACTAGAGCAAGAACCGGATCTGGACTTTGCGGTCTATGACGATGCTTCGGAGCTTCCTGAAGCGGTGACGGCGGAAGAACCCCATAAAACAGTCGTCGACGATGTTATTACGACACAAATCAGTCAATTATTTAGTGAGCAGGAAATATTAAAGCAACAATTGGCCACAATGAGCGCTTCGACGAGTCAAGGGCAGACCGATGAAATCGATCGTTTGTCTAAGGCTCAAAACCAATTAAAAAAACAACTCGACAAAGGCGCTAAAATACCGACGATTACTTATGTGGCCATGGCCATTGCTGTTGTGGCTTTATTAACGGCCAGTGTATTCGCATATTTGGTTTTGCAAAGCGATAATGAAATCGAGTCTTTGACTGAATTAATCGGTACGTTGGAAGAAAATCAAACCGAATTGAATGCTTTATTGATCAAAAATAATTTGCCGGAAGCCGCTCAAACAAGCCCTGCGCCAATGGCTTTTCAAGATGAATCTATTGAAGGCGATAATACCGAGGTTATTCCGTTAACACCGTTATCACCGTTAAAACCAAAGATTACCGAAACGGAAGCGAATGGAACAGTTTCTTCTGAAGCGCAATTAGCTCAAGCGACAAGCACAACCGAGGCAACACCGACTGATACTGAAAAGAAAATCGAGCAAGAGGAGGGCTCACCGCCTGTATCCGATGTTAATGAAGAGACTAGTCAAGTAGCGGCATTGGAAGCTAGAATCAAAGAATTAGAAAAGAAGCTTGCTAAGGCGACCGCTCCGCCAGTCAAAAAAGCGGTAAGCAAAAAGTCAGCCCCGGTCAAACGAAGTTCGCCAAAACCCAAGGCACCGTCGGCCAGTTGGTCGGTGAATCTGATTTCGTTTAAGCAAGACTGGTACGCCAATAGAAAAGCCGCTGAATTCTCAAAGCAGGGGGTACCGGCCAAAGTTATTCCGGTGCAAGTCAAAGGCCAAACTTGGTATAGGTTATCGGTTTCCGGATTTAAGAGCCGGGACGAGGCATCCGCTTATGCTGCCAGGGTAAAAAGAACACATAATCTCGATTCGGTATGGATTGGAAAAGATTGATTCTTGAGCGTTGCTTTTTAAAAACCGTCTTGGCGCCTCGTGAATGCTCAGAGAATAAAGAAATCCACTATTTATTGTCTGGCCCCACCTCACGGTTATGAAAAATGGAACTTGTGGGTATATTTTAGCCAGCAAGTCCATTGATTTTAAAGGCTGGGGTCAAGAAAAACTTTAAATTTCCCGATAAGCCAGCCTTAACGCTCAAGAGACTCAAATAACACCGCCGTCGCGGCCGCGCCTTAAATAGCGAGTCATAATCCAAAAACAACTCGAAGCTTTTTGTCGAACCGGCTCAAGCCCAAAGCAAATAGCGTGGAAAAAAGCAGACTCGCCAAGGCCGTTAAATTATCGACCCACCAAAGATTATAGGCTTCGGCAATAAGATGAAAAGGTGTTCTCAAAAAACCGTTGACCATAAATAAATGGAATGAAAGATCGCCTAAGAAAACAAGCAAGGCTATTAGGATTGATAGCTGCAATCGAGTTTTGAAGATCCATAAGGAAAAAGTCAAAATCAAAACAGTAAAAGTCAGATCGGAAATAATCCAGGCAAAGTGATTGACCGATGCCAGCGCAAACAACAGCAAAGACAAGACAACACAAATGACCGGGATTTTAATATTTTCTTGTGATCCTAAATAGACACCCAAGCCTATAACCGATGCATGGCCAAACACCATGTAATTCAGGTTTAGGTGGTAGTCCATTAAAACGGGGTTAAAGAACCATTCCAGGCAAGTAAAGAGTACAAAGGTAGCAAAAAGAAATGGTGCTCCAAATTTTTGAAATAACTTCAAAAAAAACGGGTAAATCAGATAAAACTGAAAAATAAACGGTAAAAACCACCAAGGACCAACCGGCATAAGCGCTTGTCCGGGTATGAAATTAGACACCAATAACGCTTTCCAAAGCAGGCTGTCCCAGTAAAGAACCTTACTATCGCTTATCAAATAGGTTTTCAATAGGCCCAACCCAATATAAACGCCAAGGCAAATCAGAAAAGAAAAATAAATCTTGAAAATTCGTCTTTTGATAAATTCGCTATAAACTAGCGGTCGTTTAATGTATTTTCTGGTTAAGCCATAAGCGCTGAAAAAAACGAATATCTGGACACCGTAATGGCCGAAATAGGCGAAAACGGCACGAAAAAACTCGGCGGGATGAAATTGAAGCGTCTGGTAAAAATTCGAGGATGATTGAATGGAGAAGGAAAACTCATTTTCTCCGATAGTCGGCGACAAATTATGAAAAAAATTATGCAAAACGATTAACAGGATACCGACGCCTTTTAAAGCCAGTGCTTGATCTTTTGAAAAGTGGGGAGCCTGTATCATAAGAACCAATTTATACCATGAATCAAAACAGAGCTGTTGAGTGCTATAACACTATTTGATAGTAATTATTAAGATCCCCACTTTGAAAAAGAAGGGGACTGCTGTTTTCCAAGCTAGAGCTCTCATCGTTTTACATAAGTCAAAAATTACCCTTTTGCAATTTTAGCCAATGAGACCTCGATACCATTTATTGTCACTTAACATACTCGGCTATCCCTCACCTAACGCTAGGTGAGAGGCTAGCGCTAGGCGATCCGTGTAGGGTACGCTGTGCGTACCATGGTAACCCCGAGATGTTCATGTACCAACCGAACCGCCAGGGCACGGCTTTGGTACGCGCAGCGTACCCTACAATTTATGTATAACGATGAGAGCTACAGCTTGGGAAGGAGCGAAAATAAGTACTCGGCTGTTTCCCAAGCTCCAGCTTGGGAAAGCGATACATGAAGCTCTAGCTTCGCGAGACAAGTAAAAAGAAGCTAATACACCTTCGCAGACAGCGGTTACCGCTAAACTAAGTTCAATCGGCCAGGCAGGTCTCCAAGAAGCCAGAGCTTCCGGTTTTTACTTCCCAAGCTAGAGCTTGGGAAGCAGCGAATATAATACTCATTCCTTATGAATAGGCACGAAATAACTTAGGCTTTAGCTCCGGCAGAACAGTATGTAACGACGCATTATCAGATTAATTCAAAGAAATAACCTAAAATCCTAATCCCAAGCGCCCAACAAAATAATTAAACTAAACAACTCATGCCCTTCCTGAAGATCGAAGAATTCATTTGGCGACACAGAAGACCGTTTGTCGTCCTTTTTTCCGTTGTGATCATTCAATTTTTCGAACTGGCATTATTGCACGTCAAATACGATATTTTTACCGGCGGATTCTTACAGCCTTATTCCTACAAAACGCTACCCGAAAGAGCTATTTTTTTGCTGCTTACACTTTGGTACGACGTTTTTCTCTGCTGCATACTCGCGAGCCTTTGGTTTTATACCGCCGACCGACTCAATAAATTCGGCATCATTATTTATTACGGCTTCACGGTCATCGTATTACTGGCGATGGGGATTTGGCTCGGACTCAAGTTCAAGGTCCTGTCCTATTTTAACGACACAATCAATTATCAAATCATTAGAAACTTGGGCGGGGGCAGCCTGAGGGAAGGCTTGCTTTATGCCTCTAACGAAATCGCTTTGTTTGTCGGTATCATGGCCGTTATTATCATCGTATTTATAGTGATTGCCAGATTATTAACCAATCATGAATTCGTTCGAGACTACCACCAACAAAGCACCGACACCAAAACATTCAAACGTTTATTGATAACGCTCGGTGTAATCACCCCCTTTTTGACCTATTTTATTTCCGAAAACCATTTTCTTCGCTACGGCTTGCAAAAAAAGACCTCGTATCATCTGGTTAGCGCTGTCTTAGATAGTTTGACCGACTTCGACCGGGACGGCTACGGTCTTTTCAATTATCCTAAAGACCCGGCATTATTCGATTCGCGTATTTATCCCGGCGCCATGGATATTCCCGGCAATCGTATCGACGAAGACGGTATCATGGGCGATGCCGAACTAATGCCGCTTAAACCCGATCCATTGCGAGCGATAGAACCGCAGGCGGGAAAACACATTGTCTTGATCGTATTGGAAACCGCGCGATTCGATTTGCTTGAACAGCAAGTCAACGGGCGTTATGTCGCGCCGGTTATACGCGAAATAGCGCAAACCGGTACCTCGGTCGATTACGCTTACAGTCATACCGGCTACACTACCACCTCGTTGATGGCGATATTCAACCGCGAATTGATACAGCACGATCACCACATCCGCTTGATCGATTATTTGCAAAAATCCGGTTACGGGATCTCGATCATTTCCGGTCAAGACGAATCGTTCGGTGACATTGCAAAAAACACCGGCATGACCAACGAAGAGGTCTATTATTTCGATGCGCGCACGGCTATCAGAGACAGGGTGTTTCCCAGTAAAGACCCCGGCAGCCTCAGGCTTAGCGAAGAGCGCGTCGTAGCGCAATTTCAACAACGTTTTAGCGAGCTCGAATTAGATAAGCCGCAATTTATCTACATCAACTTTCAGGCGGCGCATTTTCCGTACTCGCATCCGAACATGCAGAAAATCTTAATCGACGATTTCATTCCACGGTCGAAAATCCGGGCGGAAAATCGCGAAAGAGTCGCCGAAACCTATTGGAATGCGATAGCTAATGCCGACTGGGCGGTCGGGCAGGTGGTCGAAATGCTCAAAAGCAATCATCTCTACGACCAAACTACATTGGTCATATTAGGCGATCACGGCGAATCGTTATTCGAAGACGGATTTCTCGGACACGGTCATGCGATCAACGACGCGCAAACGCATATACCGCTCGTATTCAACGATTCCAACATAGAAGTAAAACAAGCGATAGGGCAGATCGATGTCGCCGAAATGGCGATTCGCTCGGCATTCGGGTTGCCGAACCAATGGCTCGACCAAGAAAAAAACGTTTTCCAATTAGTCGGTAACTTAAAACTGCCGGCACTAATCGGGCATGTCAAATACGGCGATGACCGGGTAGTATTCGATTTTCGGTCTGAACAAGCATACTTGAGCGACCTACAGCAATGGAAGCCTTATCAAGATTGGCTGGAAGATCCGCAACAAAAAGAGCGCATGACCAATATCATTCTCGAATGGGAAAATTTAAAATGGCATGAGTTCGAATACCGGCAACGGACGAAATTTCCAAGTGCTCGGGTTTATATGCATCTGCATTGAAGGTCCTAGAAGCTGTGAAAGTAATGCTAGGTGAGAGGCTAGCGCTAGGCGATCCGCGTAGGGTACGCTGTGCGTACCATGGTAACCCCGAGATGTTCATGTACCAACCGAACCGCCAGGGCACGGCTTTGGGGTACGCGCAGCGTACCCTACAATTTATGTATAACGATGAGCGCTCTGCGTGGGAATGCCTGAGTACCGCTAGAGGGGATATAAGCTTTTTGTCTTATTCTAAATCTCCTCTCCCCAACCCTGTCCAGCAGGAGAGGGAGCTTTTTCTTAACACAATGGCAGAGCTCTCTAGTTTGGGAAACAGCGGAAAAGCCTGTGGGAGCAACGCCTACGTCGCGACAAATAATAAGAGGAGCAGCAACGATGAACCTAAAATACAAGATCGATTCAGTTACGATACAAGATTATCTGGAAGGCGAACTGCACAGCGAAATCAAACATGAATACATCGACGGCCAAGTCTATGCGATGGCCGGCGCGAGTACGAGTCATAATCGCATCGTCGCCAATATACTCAGCGCTCTCCACGCTAAATTAAGAAAAACACCCTGCGAACCGTTCGCATCGGATATGAAAGTACAAGTCGCCGAAGATTTTTATTATCCCGACGTGCTGGTTGTATGCAATCATCAGGGCAACGACTACGGCGTCACCGATGCGCCGGTACTCATCGTCGAAGTCTTATCGAAAGCGACCCGAAAAATTGATCAAACGCTAAAAAGACAGGCCTATCAAAGCTTGGCCAGTTTGCAAGAATACGTCGTCATCGAACAAGACTTTGTCGACGTGGAGATATGCCGACAAAAAAACCATTGGCAATCGGAACACTATTTCATGGGCGATGAATTACACTTAGAGACCATCGATTGCCGCATACCGGTAGAAATGATTTACGAACGAGTCGAAAACGAAGATGTGCTGAATTATCTACAGCAGCAAGCCAGCGCGATGCAGAATGAAAATTAAACAAATCCTGCTTTGAGAGGGTGTCGCTCATGCCCAAGCTCTGCTAGGGCATGAAGTCATGGACGCTCCTGCTTCATGAAACCGGCAAGCAGAGCTTGCGAGACGAGTTTCCCAAACAGAGTTTGGGAAACAGCGGACCGCTAATCCCCCTTTTACAAATGGGGAGGCTGGTTAATTATCTGCCGTTCGTTTGTGGGAGCGACGCCAACGTCGCGATTTCGAGGCCCGAAAGGTTAGGGAACACTAAACGGTATCGAAGCCTAATGGGCTAACCCGACCTACACTACTGCCAAAAGCACATTCAAAATTCGAAATCAAGCACATGACCCGAAAAAAACTCCCCATCGGCATACAAACCTTCGAGAAAATCCGCGAAGACGACTATTACTACGTCGATAAAACGCGCTTTATATTGCAGCTAATCGACGAAGGCACACATTATTTCCTATCCCGTCCGCGCCGCTTCGGCAAATCCTTGCTTTTGGACACGATAGGCGAGCTGTTTGCCGGTAACGAAACGCTGTTTCAGGGACTGTATTGTCACGACCGATGGGATTGGTCCAAACGCTATCCGGTGATTCGTATCAGCTTTGGCGGCGGCGTGGTGCGAAGCGTAGCGGATTTGGAGCGCCGAATACTCGCCTTATTGCGCACCAATAGAGAAAATCTCGGGCTCAGCTGCAGCGACGAAACGGATATACCGGGCTGTTTTGCCGAACTGATACAAAATGCAGCCAAAAAAGCGGGCGAAAGGGTAGTCGTATTGATCGACGAATACGATAAACCGATATTGGATAACATTACTAATCCGGCACTTGCCGCCGAAATACGCCATGGCCTTCGCAACTTGTACTCGGTGATCAAAGACTCGGACGCCCACATACGCTTTACGTTTTTAACCGGCGTATCGAAATTCAGCAAAGTCAGCTTGTTTTCCGGGCTCAACAACCTGCAAGACATCACCGTAGACAAACGCTACTCAGCCCTTTGCGGCTACACCGCCGAAGATGTCGACAAGATATTCGCGCCGGAACTGGAAGGATTAGACCGCGAACAGATGCGCGAGTGGTATAACGGTTTCAACTGGATGGGGGAGCCGGTCTACAACCCGTTCGACTTGCTACTGTTATTCAGCACCCGAGAATTTAAACCGTTTTGGTTTGAAACCGGCACGCCGACGTTCTTGATCGATATCTTGACCGAGCGCGGCTTTTTTGCACCGGATTTTGAACGCCTTCACGCCAGCGAAGCACTGCTGTCGACCTTCGACGTCAACAACATCGCCACCGTGGCGCTACTGTGGCAAACCGGCTATCTAACTTTGAACGGCAGCCGACAACAGGGCTCGCGAATCGAATATGCCTTGAAATATCCCAATCTTGAAGTGAAAAGTTCATTGAACGACGCCTTACTGAAAGGCCTAGTCAACGACGGCATGTTGGCCGAACAAGCGCAAAGCCGCTTCTACGATTTATTGAGCGCGAACGACTTCACCGGCTTGAAAACCCATTTCGAAAGCCTCTATGCGAGTATCCCAAACGACTGGTGCCGAAACAACCCGATCGCGCAATACGAAGGTTTTTACGCCAGCGTATTCTACAGCCACATCGCGGCATTAGGCTTGGACATCATCTTAGAAGACGTCACGCACCAAAGCCGCATCGACATGACAGTCCGCTTCAACGAACAAATCTATCTATTCGAATTCAAAGTCGTCGAACTGGCGCCGGAAGGACGAGCAATACAGCAACTCAAAGACAAACGTTACGCCGACAAATACCGAAGCCTAAATCAACCGATTCACCTAATCGGCGTAGAATTCAGCAAAGACAGCCGAACTGTTGTAGGCTTCGACTTAGAATCAATTGAGTCAATCTCAAAAATAGGGAAGGATTCAGTATAAGTGTTGCGCAATTGGAAAACCTGAGCGATAAATAAAATGAATCAATTACAAGAAAAAATCGAAAAAACGTTAAAGCATTATCAAAAACTGGTGTCAATAAAAGCGCGCAGTCTAGCGTCTCCTTATTTAAACATTAAATTGAAACAACCGATTTTCGTTATTGGCTGTAGCCGATCCGGGACAACCCTGGTCTATAAAACCTTTTCCGAATCAAAATATTTAGGCAGTTTGCAAAAAGAAACTCACGATTTCTGGGTACAATTGCATCCTTTGTCGGAAAGAAATTGGGATTCGCACGAAATCGAACCTGAATCGGCCGGCGACAAAGACCGTGAAATCGTTACGCGCTTTTTCTACACGCAAACCGGCAAGCGGCGTATTGTCGATAAAAACAATCAAAACGGACTCTCGGTGCCTTATCTATACCGATTATTTCCCGATGCGCATTTCGTGTATATCAAGCGGAATCCCGGAGATAATATCGATTCGTTGATCAAAGGTTGGAATAAAGCCGATGAGTTTGGGACTTGGGCAGATGAATTGCCTGAAGATATTGCCATTGATAACGGCAAATACAAACGCTGGTGTTTTTTTCTCGCCGAAGGTTGGCGACAATTGACTCGATCGACTATCGAAGAAGTTTGCGCGTTTCAATACAAAGCGATGAACAAAGCGATTCTTTCCGCCAAAAAGACGATTCCGGTCGAACAATGGCATGAAGTCAGCTACGAAGCATTGATTGCCGACCCGGTCGAAGAGTTTAAGCGGCTTTTTGACGGTTGTTCGGTGCCTTTCGATCAAGCCATGCAAAACCATTGTCGTTCGGTTTTAAACAAGCCATACAATACATTTTCCGAAATTGGCGTCGAGAAGTGGAAAAAGAGCGCTAATCGAGACAGGATAGAGCGGGTGTTGCACATGGTTTACGATCTAAATCAAGATTCGTTAGATAAGGTTTCGGAAAATAGATGTTGAGCGTATTTGAAATGAATTAGCAAATTTAAATACGCGGATTGTATTTTGGCGGCTTAAATCCTTTTTCTACGCGTTGATTCGATCATATGGCAAAAGGAGATAAATTTCTCTGGCGTTTGCTTGAAGATTCTTTCGTCTCCATTTCTTCCAGCGCAAACTTTTTGATTAATACTGAAATAAATACTAAATGATAAATCAAATCCCAATAAGACAGTCCTAAAAATGCGGTGCCGACCATATAACAGATGATTGATGCTCTCACCATGAAGCAGTAATTAGTAACCCATTCCATACCTTCGATATTCTTAGTTTTTTTAGGCAGTAAAGTTAAGCTAATGACACTGCCGAAAATCATCGAAAACCAAAGACCGAATGCGACAAAGCCATGTTCGGAAAACATTTCAACATAAGAACTGTGCCAGTCGCGTTTGCCAACATACATCCATCCTTCGAAACCAGCACCGGTAAAAGGTTTTTGAAGAGTGTGGTTCCATCCGTCTGTCCAAATTTCTATTCGGCTCATAGCGGAAGCATCTTCCTGGTAGGTATCGATTGTTTCCATTCGACCGAACCACTCTTGAGGCATATAGTCTTTGGCAAAAAATGCGCCGGCTAATACTAACGGGATAGCCAAATATTTACGATTGCTATGCCATATTAATATTAGGGTCAATGCAGCCATTGTCAGTAAGGCGCCTCTGGACCAAGACGACAATGAAGCCGCATAGATTATAGGTATGGAAAAAAGTAGCCCCTTTTTTATCAATGGATTGAGTGTTTGTTTTTGCCAAACCAAAAGTAACGGAATTGATATCAACATAGCGACCGCAAATTCGTTGTTTCCGGAGAATTGAGTTGCTGGCGGGCCATATACGCGATGACCAAAGCCGGTCGCCAAGGCGAAAAGACCGCCTTTGACTGCCACGATACCAATCGAAATTCCAATCGTGACAATCAAATAATAAAGCTTTTCTCGAGTATTGATTAAGACTAACGTGAAATAAAAAGGAATTTAAATTTTGGTGATAAACCAAAACCGTTCCCAAGCAATGGTTTGAAAATACGCTTGAGTAGTAGTGAAAATGAAATACAGCCACAACAAAATAAAAAAATAGATACGCCAGTCTTTGGGTATGGGTTGTTTATCTTTGGTTGTAAATGCACGAAAAGCAACGACTAAAAAAAGTACATAATAGACTGGTAAAGTTCGAACGAAACCCCAGGCATAAGCGTGAGGATTCAGGTAGCTAAAAATGGCAAGCGAAAGTACACCCCACCAGGGCTTCTTGATAGCGGCGACAATACAGCCGCTTAAAAAGATAAGAACAACAATATCGCGCATGATGAAGGTTCAGAAGGTTTTAGATTGTAGATATCCAGCCATTTGACCAAGTACTCCGGCAATGCGGGTTATATAAAAGCGTGATTTCTTGCTGTGGAAGCTAAACAAGGCGCCTGTAAAATACCGTAGGAGTTTAGACCATAAATAGAATGGAACTTTTGTTTTATTCGGGTAATGGGTTAATGTGATAGATCGATTTCTTTGGAAACTTTTCTTGATGAGAAAACGGAGTTTAAAATGCTGTGGAGTCACATAATGATACTGAATGATATCGGGTATATAGCGAAGCGTTTGGCCGGCTTGTAATGCACGTAACACAAAGTCGCTATCTTCGCTGCCCATCAAATCATGACCTTTAGGGCCAAGAGCTATAGAGAAGTTGCCTATTCGCTCAAACACATTCCGATTGACTATTAAATTTCCTCCGCCCGGAACCGATGTGCTTGCAGTTAAAAGCAACGATTCTTCGCCAAGATCGAAATAAGGGACCGGATAAGGCGTAATTTTAAATTCACCCGTTTCATGAGCCCACTCAGGTTCTTCACCAGTCCAATCAGGGATGATTTTGCCGCAGTATAGATTGGTTTCAGGATATTTGATAATGGCATTGAGAACAGCTTGTAAATAATGATTATCAAGACGATGATCGTCATCTATAAAGCATATCCAATCGTCTTCGATAATTGTTAACGCTTTATTTAAGGCATGTGATTTTCCTGGCCTAGGTTCTTCGGCATAAACCAACGGAAATAAATTTTCTGATTTTTGTATTGATTGATAGTTTTGTAGACAGTAAATCGTATCGTCGCTGCAGTTATTAGCGATTACCAGTATTGATATAAGTGTTTGCTCGGGTATTTTCGCGCTGTTGATCGATGATAGAGTTTTTAACAACAAATCGGATCGATTATGGGTGCAAATAACCGCGGTCAGCTTAAGAAATGACATCGCTATGAGTATTTAATCAGCATTAATAGTATTAGTGCTTATAAGGTTAGTATAGATTGCTATGAAAAAATTTAATTAAAAGCTATGTTCAGTGAAATTATTAATTATCTCTTGCCTTTTATTTTATTCAGCTGTTTTTTTAGCAGTGTGGAATTAGGGGAATATTTGAGTCCTAATTTAATTGTTTCAATGGCGTCTTTTTCTTGTTTTAGCTTCATATAATACTTTGCTAACTTATAATAAGCGTGTGAATAGTTTTTTTTTAAGTTAATCGCTTTGTTATATTCCTCTAGGGCAGGCTGGACTTTACCGAGTTTTCCTAATGCTTCTGCTTTGTAAAGGCTGTTCGCAGGAAGCATTATATTTTTGTTGCTGGAATGAACCTGGACATATTCAAAAGAACCGACAGCTCCTTTGTAATCTTCTCTTAACATTTTTTTCATGCCATGACAAAAATGGTGAGTATGTTCTCCAGGTAATTTAATATTCCTTTTTAGGTGTTTTGCATTATCCTGAAAGTTTCCAATTGAAAGCCCCAGGCAAAACGGAGGTAAACGTTGGGCTTCGCTTAATGAGATAGCATACTCGTCGGCAAATGAATTTTGTGATAAGAACGATAAAAAGAGAGTGAAACATAACTTTTTCATCATTTTCTTTTCCTCTTAATATAAAGTTTGCGATATTGATTAAAAATATAATTATGAAACCTCCATAACGCCTTAATAGGTAAGGGAATTGGTCTTGCGTGAGTAATCAAGGGATATCCACAAGTTTTAAGGGTTTCCATAACGGCGCCTTCAAATAATGTAATTTGGCGTAAGGTCATTTTCTCCCGCCATTTTTCTTTATTGGTATTCTGTACTGGTTTTTGTAGTAAAGGTGTTTTACCGGCTTCCCCGGATTTTTTGAAATTAACAAGTGAATCGCTGTAAGGTTCTTTCAGGAATTCACAAACGCCTCTCATTATTTGTGCCGGATTTTCTAGTAAATCCTCATAGCGGATTTCGTGATAAACACCATCTCCGAACTCAAGCCCCATTTGCCTACCTAATTCAACATAGATTTCCCAGTATTTTGCAGCAAAAAAAATGTTGTAAACACCAAAGTCGTGTTTGCGTTCAAACATCGATAATGCGCAATCGCGGCCGTCTCGGATCAGATGAATAAATTGAGCGTCAGGGAAACTTTGTAAAAGAGTTTTCATGTGCAAAACATAATAAGGCGTTTTATCGCCCCAACGCTGTTTACCTTCTCCTAACGCATTCTTTTCAAATAAACCGGCAATAATAGCGGCAATCGTGTATCGACCTTCTTGATATAATTCATTGCTTAGCCGATCTATATCGAATTGGAGACCATGTATATCGGTGTCTAAAAAATTGGCGCTTTGTTTATACATCGCTTCTAAAACTTTGCGAATATTATCTTTCCGAGACAGGTCACCAAAAGAATCCGCTTTACGAAGCAAAGGTATGAAAAAATGCGATTCACCGGTAGGTAAGGAGATGTTCGGGTGAGAGCGCAGCATATACTGGAATAAAGTCGTTCCGGAACGCGGTGCTCCTACTACAAAGATAGGTCTAGAGTTATTGATATTGGAATTCATTTTTTGTAGTAACCGCAGATCATGCCCCAAAAATACGAGATATTCATAAGTTTTCTAAACGAATGATTATATCCTTTTGATACGAATTCATATACCCAACGCCCAACCGCTCTAAAAAATTGAGCATAGATAAAAAGAGGAACGCCAAAAAATCGGCGAGAGTATGAATGATTAACCAGTTGAGCCTTCAAAATACCGGCGTTATTGTGCAAAGCCAGAAAAAAACCGGGCCTTAATTGATGCGGTAAGATTTTATGAAAAACCAAGATGGACGGATGATAATAAAATTTCCCTCCGGTTGCAGCCAACCGATGAAAAAAATCGGTTTCTTCGCCTTTAAAAATCTCATCCTTTCTTAACCCGCTGCCTTTACGGCCCATATTAACATTAAAGTTGCCTATCAAATCAAACACGCGGCGATGAATGGCCATGTTGCCTCCAAACGGAAATTCTTTAACACCGTCCATCGCGTGAGGTACGGCTCCAAAGTCTTGATGACCCAAAAAGCCGTACATATCCGGTGTGATCCATTTCGGCAGCGTTGCCGGGCTTTCGATGTGAATTCTTCCACCTACGGCATCGCAATCGTGCTCTTTAAAAGAGCTATAAATGGTTTGCAGCCAGTGTTTCGTCACACGGATATCGTCATCGATAAATACCAGATAAGTGCCATTGGCCTCCATGATCCCTCGGTTTCTGGCGGCCGATAAACCTTGTTCGGCTTCGAAAGCATAGCTAACCGGCAAATTGTATTGCTTTGTTAACTGCTCAACGACCTGTTTTGTATCATCGGACGAATTATTGTCGATTAGCAGAACTTCCCATGATATCGGATCGATTAACTCTTGCTGACCTAAACAGTCAAAACATTCCGCCAAATTTTGACTGCGGTTATAAGTGCAAATGATGATACTCATATCCATGACGGTTTATTTCCGAGTGAACCGTTGCGCAAGACGCGAACAGTAATATTTCAAAGGAAAAAACAGGTCAGCATTGTTAATACCGAAAGTCATTTTCTGCTTCAGTTTCCAACAAGCGTCGTTTCCATAGACTTCGATTCGATGCAGTAAAAAAGGGTCCTTATGTCTAGTATTGAATCCGGAACGGGTAGAGCATGCCAACGAAAAGCCTGCATTTTCCACGGCATTTCTGCTATCTGTCGTAAACAATCCGTAAGGGTAGGCGAAATGTCGGCACGGTTTTCCCAAACGATCTTCAATTTGCTGTTTTGAAGCCGATATTTCGTAGCTAACCGTTTCCTTATCCAATTCGGGTAATTTGCAATGCGTAACGGTATGGGCGCCAAATGCGATTCCCTCTTGATCCATGGCTGTGACTTGTTGCCAATTCAACATTTTTCGACTCGGAAAATTACGACGCGTCATCCATTGGTTATATCCGTCGATACTGCCGGTAGCCAAAAATACCGTTGCAGGAATTCGATGTTTAACGAGTATCGGCAAAGCATTCGTAAAGTTGTCTTCGAAACCGTCGTCCAGCGTAACGGCTACCGCTTTTTCAGGTAAAGGCGACTGATGTTTCAAGTGCTGCTCGATCGCTTCCAGAGAGACCGGGATAAAACCGCTACTTCTCAATGAGGCCATGTGTTTATCGAAAAGCGAAGGAGGGCACGCATACTTGTCTTCATCCTTGGACAAGGGCTCCGAAATCATGTGATACATCAGGATTAAAAAACGATTGCTCATAGATGCTCAGTTACGGTCGACAAAACGAATCATGGTTTGGAAAAAGGAAGTCGGCAGAAAGCTCAACAAAATGTATTTCGCATCTTTCAAATTGGCAAAACCAAACCGCCAACAGGCTCGAAAAAGTTTTTGGGCCGATACCAGATCGCGTTTCCAAAAAGCGGTATAAGCTTGTTTCAGTACATAACCATTCGTAAGCTCGTGGAGTTTTTGAGCAGGTATGTGATCAACCAATTCGGGGTGCTGTGCGATAAAGTCGGTTTTGACTTGCCGGGCGTCCAATACTTGTCGCCACTTGACCGAAGAAATTTGACCGCGTTGATGCCAACGATAAAAGGCCAAAACTTCCGGCACCCGAATCATTTTTTGAGTTACCGCCGAAACACGAATCCAAAAGTCATAATCCATCGAACTGAAACAGCGCGTCGAGAAACCGCCGACTCGATCAACGACCGAACGCTTGATTAAAGCGGCATGAATTGGCCAAGGGCACCCTTTAAGAAAGGCGCGATAAATATCGTCAGACTCGTAAGCCGGTGGAACATAAGGCGGCCCGTCTTCACCGTTTTCGACGATATTTTGCCAACCGCAGTAACTCAGATCGGCGTTTCCGGTAAGTAAAGCCCTGTAAAGTTTCTCAAGACAATCTGGCGACCAGTAATCATCGGCATCGAGAAACGCGATATAGTCGCCTTTCGCGTGAGTGAGCGCCGCATTTCGAGCAGGATAGGGGCCTTGGTTGGCTTGTTGTAAAGCGACTAATGCCGGATATTTTCGGCTTGCCGCACTCAAAATAGTAAAAGTCTTGTCGCTAGAGCCATCGTCGATTGCGATCAACTCGACATTCGAAAAAGTTTGACCGAATACGCAATCCAAGGCTCCCTGTAGATAAGCCTCGGCATTGAAGCAAGGTATAATTACCGAGATTAACGGTTTACTCATCAATCGGCCTCCGACGAGTAAAAAGGCAAGGCTTGCTGCACCACTCGCCGCCATGTAAAGTTTTCAGCGAAAGCCCGACAATTTTCGGGTGCGAAACGAATGTCGCCTTGCAAAAACGCTTTCAAGGCAATCTCGATGGCATCGACAGTCGGTTCGTCGACAAAAAAACCACTTTCACCCTCTTGTATGGCCTCAACGGCACCCGCCTGCCGGGTCGCCAGCGAAGGCGTCCCGCAAGCTGCCGCCTCCAGGTAGACAATGCCGAAACCTTCATGGCTATCGGCCAAAATAGAAGAAGGCAAAATAAATAAATCCGCGTGCCGCATTGTCTCGATAACTTGCTCGATAGGCAAGCGGCCGGCAAAATCGACTTTTTCCGACAAGCCGAATCGTTGCGCCAACTGCTCGAGATCGGCTTTAAAAGTTCCGTCCCCGATGACGGTATAACGAAAATCGAAGTCCGTTTGGAGACGACTCAAGGCTTCTAGCGCCTTATCGACATTTTTTCGCAATTCGGACAACCTCGACACAGTAAGAAGCTGGGGGACAGCATTATTATTACTGAGTAAAGGAGATTCTAAAAATGACTGACCAACCCCGACCTGAGCAACCAATGTTTTTCCTTCGCATTCCGGATATTTGGCCAAGAAAACTTGTTCGGTATAGCGACTGTTCGACAAAATAATGCGCGTTCTCGGTAAAGCTTGCCGCATCGTGTGAGCCGTCAGCAGCTTTCCGAGCCGGATATCCAGCGGCCTGAGCAATTTCGAGAACCGCCACAAAGCACTCCGAGCAAACGCAGGTCTTCCGGTCAAAGGGTAAGGATTCAAAAAATCGTTACCGTGAATAGAAACCACGACCGGTTTATCGGTATCCAGCGATAACCAACTGTGTGCGGCATTCATTACATGCCAGGCATCAACTGGATATTGTTGCAAGGTAAGCCGGTCGATTCGTCTTGAAAACTGCAAAACCGGGAATACCTCAATACCGGGTAAAGCAACCGGGGCATGCCGGAAATGAACGAATACGCTGACCCGATAGCCGATTTCCGCCAAAGCCTTGGCAAACTCGACCGCATAAGTCTCAACGCCGCCGATGTCCGGGGGGAATTCCGATGTCACAATACCGATATGCATATAGGTTTTATCTCGTTCTGCCGATTAGCCAGCTTCGGCCGGCGATGCAAAGGAGGTCGGAGTCGACCGGTTTCTCGTCAGTATCAGACCAGTATAGACGATCGAACGGTTTTGCAAGCGGTGGACATTCGATTGGCTTGTCCGAAATATTGACCAATAATAATTCGATCGAATCCTTTCGGGATAAATTCGCCGAAAGGATTGCTTTGTTTTCTATTAAAGGTGACGCGACTTGATCCGTATACGAGACCGCCTCGCCGTTGGCGCCCAGCAACGACGGCGCGATGCCGAGTTCCGAATCATAACATTGCAACAAAGCCTCGGCCAGCCAATGACGGTATTTCATGTCCGGTTTCGCGAGACAGCGATGATAAAGCGCCTCCATCCAAAAACCGGGAGCATAACGCTTGCCGGGTTGTAATTCTCCGTACCGCTCGATCAAGCCGCTGTCATGCGTAAATGCCAGTGCTTTGTCCAAAATCGATTCGTCGAATTGCCCCGGAAAAGCACGTGCAAAACGGGCCAAATCCATCAAATTGATCGTTTGATAATCGATTGCCCAGGTTCTTAAAGACAGTTCGCGATCAATATAACCATTAGGCATGACCAAACGCGGAAATTTGGCTTTGATATCCGGTAATTTTTTAATCAAATATTGCCCCGCGAATCGTTTAATAGCCCGTACGGGTAACGGCAAGCGAGCCGCTGTCGAGGTTGGCAGCATCGTCAAACCAATGGCCCAAAATAAAGGCTTGTAAAACCAATCGGCCGGTTTTAGCGATAATACCGTGCGCATGGCATTCAACGCCGACGAAATCAAACCGTCGTATTGACGGTCGCCGGTGAGTTGCGCATAGCGGTTCAATGCAATCGTCGTATCCAAATGCGTATTCAAGACCAACATATTGGACACGCTTTTGCCCAAGGTCCGATTCGGAATCCATTGGAAAGGGCCTTTGTTCATCGCCGCTTCGCTTAATTCGAGCGAGTCGTGTAAAAACCACACACCGCAATCCAATCGATCGGCGGTTTTTGAAAGAAAGGCGACGGCTTTTTCCAGCGCGGTTTTAACTGTCGAACAACCGCTTCTGGCGTATTCATCCATCAATAAATGCACGCCACTGGTATGGAGACGGTAATGGCATTCTGAACTATCCGTCCACATGCCGTGATACCAGCCGCCATCCTCAGCTTGACGCTGCATGATTGATAGAACCAGTTGCAGCTGAAAATGCCTATAAATTGCTTTGCCAGTTGCTTTTTCTAGCCCTGAATAAACCGTGTAAAGCGCATGCGCCTCGTTTTCGGAAATGCACTTTTTGTTATTTGGCCAAGAATAACGAAGATCATAAACGGCGCCATGAATTAAATGGCGGTATAAATCAGCGGGTTTATTAATACTGCCGTGGGAGCCCCATAGAAAACAGCTTTGTAACTCAAAAGAGTCGTATGTACTTATCTGCTTATCAAAAAAATTAGATGAGTGATTTGGAAAACGCCAAATAATTAAGTCTAAGCATCCGTTATTTGAAGCTTTTAATTTGAAGATTCCAGTCTGTTCATTCCATGCGAAACTGAGTAAAGACGATGTATGTTCAGACAAGATTTGGCTATCTGAATTAGTGCAACGCTTAATAGGTGGGAGAGGAATCCACAGTTGGGGGTGCTGGGGATCAAATGGCTTGCCTATATAACCGCCGTAGTCTGTTTGTTCAAACGTATAGGCGTGCTCACATACTAAGCTGATTGTCGAGTTAGTTAGGATTCGGATAAAAAGCGATTCAACCTCATTAAAGCGATCAATCAAAAAATGTCCATTATCAGTCTCGAAACTTAATCGTTTTGCCTGATCAATTTCTATGGCTTCAACAAGATCAGCAGGATTAAATAAGTCAGTGATGTTAAATGTGGTCATTGCATATTAGCTTTAAAATACTCATTAAGAATTCGTTTTTTAAACAATCAATTAGGTACGGGACGCGCCAGGATTATAATAATCAAGTGATTCCGCGTTAAGTAATTTTTGTAAGTATTCCCCTTTTCGAATGCTGGGAAAACGTTGAAGTGTTTCGAGTTTACCATCAAAATTTGGTGAAATATAACGTGGATGGCTCGGTTCTCGTTGATCGTTAGCAGTGCCACGAGCTGGCCAATGCTGAGAAAAAAGAGTTAACTTTTCAGTGACGTACCGGTTGAATGGATGGATGGGTTCGCGTTCCTTCATTCGTAATAAATTTTTTTCGGTAAATTTTTTGAAAAATTTGCGATAAAGTGCCTGCTCCAGGTCAATTCCAGGAATAGGTTCTAAAGACAAAAAACAGTCAAGTACTTCTTGTGTCGCTCTTATAATAAAAAATTGTGTTGCAAGACTGTCTCTGCAATCCAGTTGATAATTTAAGCCAAATTTTCGTAATGCAGCGGTTATTACTCGTTGTAACTTTAACTTTAAGGTTGGTTTTTTTAAATACTTAAACGCTAACAAGTCTTCGTCCCATGCAGAAGTACAAATCATTAAATCTTGATTTTTCTCCATTTTAGCAATTAAATCGTAAATTATTTTCTCATTCATGATCCATGTATCGCCTTCAAGGTGAATAATATATTTAGGTGAAAAATTTTTCATTGCTAATCTAAGAGATTCGTTCAGTAGATCTAATGCACCATATTGGAGAGATTTTGGTTCGCACCTTAAAAATATATCTTCTATATGTTGTTGGTAAATTTCACTTGAGCAGGTATGCACAATCGGCAAAGACATTTTATAATTTAGTTTTATTATCTCTTGATTAATTCGTGCGCAGTCAATTCGGTCATAAGTGGTCATACATACAACTGTTTTTGTGTGTAATTTTTTCATAGATATTAAACTAATCCTTATTTTTATTGAAACGCCACAAAATATATTTATTTAAAAAGGAATGGATTTTTACTTTAATACTTTCTTTTAGTATTGTTGGTTGTATTGATAACTCGGCAAATATCCTTCTTTTATGTTCTGAACCGACCAGGCTTTGAATGAAATTAATATAATTTGAAGAGGATTTTTCGATACTATAATTTATAAAAACCTCAATTTGTGCATTCTTAACCAAAGTGTGTGCTAACTTTGGATTATTTACTAATTGATACATGCTATTAAACCAAGCATCATAAGTATTACTCACTAATAAACCTGTCTTTTCATGAAAAATAGATGATCGATATGGAATTACATCGCTATAAATTCCTGGGATGCCCGCTGCGGAATATTCTAGCCATTTTATATTGCTTTTACAGCGATTAAAATAAGTATCTTTTAACGGTACTAATGCACAATGAACAGGAAGTTCTTTTAATATAGAAGCATATTTTTCATAGCTATCTTGAAATTTAATTAGTTGAACTGATGGGTGATTCAAGAACCTTGTGGGCAATTCTCCAAAAAAAATGGCATTAACATTTGGGAAAGTTTTTAATATTTCTAATAAGGGATCCAAGATAATGAGCCAATCATCTTCATGTGTAGATGTGCCTGAAATAAGAAAATTAAAATTATGATTCAATTGCCTTGGACTCGAATTAAAGAGACTCCACTTGACGAGATTGTGTTCCAATTGAAGTAAACGTGGATTATATCTTTGTAATGATTCCTTTAAAGTTGGTGTAGATACTATAACAACATCAGCTGATTTTAAAATCCACTTAATATAGGGTGAATGTTTTTTTAGGTTTTCATAACTGGGATGATAATTAGGTAAGTCGAGAAGCATATCATCTAGTTCATAAATAATAGGTATGTTTAAAGTTAATATTTTTTTTAGAAAATTATGTGTAAAATTAGCTGGAAAATGCCGCTGAATGATGATTAAATCGGCTGTACGAGTAGATTCTAAATCAAATGACCATTCAGAGTTAATTCGTTTTGCGGCCCAAATAATATTAAAATTATGCGCCATTAAAGGTGCAATTAAACGTATAATTGGGCAAGCATGAGTTTCTGGATAAAGTGAATATATTACTATAGTTTTACTATTATTATCTGCTAAGCTCATTACCATACTATTGCCTTGTTTAGAAAAATAATAACCGACGCTGAAAATCTTGGAAACGGAGCGATAGCGAAGTGAAGATTTTTAGACCCCGATAGCCGTAGCGCCGGCTGTTTTGCCAGAGTCTGCGCGAATAGCGCAGGCGGAGGCAAAATACAAGGCATCGCGACACGGCGTAAAGCCATTTGTGGGAGTGCTACGGAGCCGCATCGAGTATACGATGATGTGGCGTAGTGG
>Ga0180009_10001421_pt1 | contig 29402 bp, 13 predicted proteins | sample OS_PC_MetaG_FD_123537 | JGI IMG/M metagenome (GOLD analysis project Ga0180009, IMG submission 123537) | Groundwater microbial communities from the Aspo Hard Rock Laboratory (HRL) deep subsurface site, Sweden - OS_PC_MetaG | ecosystem: Environmental > Aquatic > Deep subsurface > Groundwater... | reverse complement strand
CTGATAGTTGTTGCGAAGAGTGATAAGTCGCTCGCATTCCTGGCAGACGAGATGAAGGAACGGAGGATAAAACGCCGGTATGTTGCGTTTATCTGGGGACATATGCCGGAAGAGAATGGTACGATCGAGGCACCGATCGGCAGGTCCAGGAAGGATCGCAAGAGAATGGCGGTGACCGATTCCGGTTCACGTCCTGCGACTACCAAATATGATGTCATTGCGCAATACGAATTCGCCGCGAAACTCGAGCTACAGCTCGTTACAGGCAGAACCCACCAAATACGAGTGCATCTGGCACACGCAGGCCATCCGGTCATTGGGGACCCCGACTATGGTGGCAGGGAAAAAGCGCTGCGGGGCATGTTTGATCAACACCGTGCAATGGCAAGGGAGATTCTGCAAAACATAGATCGCCAGGCACTCCACGCGTTCAAGCTGTCGTTCATGCACCCGGTATCGAGGCTTTTGGTCACGTTTGAATCGGCACTTCCCGGCGATATGCAGCAGGTTGAGTCTCTGTTGTCCAGTTCATCGTAAGCTGTTATGAGAGAGGCCGCTACAGTTTCGGGAAGGTGAGACCATTGCTCTCCGCGTACGTTCCCAGCAGCCGGTTGTCCCAGATACTGTTGCGACCATGCAACGTCAAGTCTCGCATGCTTCATGCGTGGACAAACTATTTGTTGACGTGGGTCTATTAATGATTATATTGATCTTAGTTCAAGCGGATGGCAAGCACTCACATTATAATTTTCTTACCGGACTTTTGTCCCATCCGTGCATGAGCAAAGGACATACGCATAACGCAACTCTTGTTCGCAAGCAGCTTAACTGACTCTTCATTGGAGTTTGATTCTCGGTAGTATACTGCCCGTCGGACGGTGATTTGTACGCGCCTTTCAATCTCGAGTGCTTGGCCCCGCAAAACTACCAGCCTTTGCTGGGAAATAGTACTCATGACTTTGCAAGAGAAATGGATAGTCGAAGAAATACTGTTGCACGCCTGTTGCAGGTCGTTGCCCGCGACTGATAAGCGAAGGTCAGACGTCATCGACACAGAGTCTCCAACCAGACTGAGTTACAATTCATCGAAATATGCAGGTGTCTGTGGCTTCTGGCTATTGCTGGCCGGGATCAGCTTTCGTTTTCTTGCTACAGCAATGATCCGTGCCCAACTGATGAGCAAGGGTGTTGTCGCCCTACAGGAAATAACCTCAATTGATTGATAAACCGTGCAGTTAACTGTCCTGCAACCGGGACCAACTATGGGAGAGTGAAGAGTGGAATTACTGAATGTTACTGGCGTCGGAGTCCGAACAAGGCCAGCCGCAATGATTGGCATCCTGCTATGCACAGTCCTGCTTCTCGGCGCCCTAAGCGACCTATCCGCGGCGAGCAATGCCCGGGCTGAGGCGGCATTCAGGCTACTGCAATCTGATTATCCTGCAGTGAATGCTTACAGAAGTGACGAGGGGAGAATTACGCGGATCTACGGCAGGGCATTTGGCTCCGGAAGCAGCCCTGAAGATGCCGCAGAGGAGTTCAGAGTTGCCTATTCGGCGGTCCTGGGCGCCGAGGCGAGCGACCTGCTGCCCGTCAGTCGTCTTGCTGACGGTAGACACACTCAGCCGGTTATGTACAACTCGCAGACCGGTGAATCGAAATTCACTCTCGTTTATTACTCGCAGTTCAGGGACGGCCTGCCGGTCTTCAGGGCCGACGTCAGGTTACTTGTCCGCAATGAGCCGGGCTATCCTGTCGTTCTTGCAGCATCTGCACTGCGTGATCTGGGTGATTTCAGTGCCGCCAATCGGTCTGGAATCAATATAGGGACATCGAGGAACATCGTAAGTATCGAGCACCCGACTTTGACAGAATTCACAGAACCTAAAGAGGTGATATGGGCGGGCTATGACGACATAAATTCTGAGCCGATTCACGCCATCGTATTTGAGGGATTTAACGATAATTCCGAGAGATGGCTGTTTGTAGCCGACGCCGGCACCGGCGAAATCCTGTACCAAGAAGATCGGATCATCTTCGAGGATGTGCCCGGAAATGTGAGCGGACTGGCGACCGAGGGAAGCGGTGCGGAGCATTGCGAAGATGAGATACTTATGGCAATGCCGTATGCTGAAGTCAACATAGGCGCTTCCCAGAAGTACACTGACATTTACGGTGATTTTCTGTTCAAGGAGATCTTCGCATCCCCTGTTACAGTCGAATCACCTATGACGGGAGAGTTCTTCACAATCTTCAATTATCTCGGAAGTGTGGAAGACATGACACAAATTGTCACCCCTCCCGATCCTGCTAATTTCACTCACAATGCTTCAAACACTGAGTATATCAGATCCCAGGTCAATGCTTATATACAATCTAACGTAGTACGCGACCTGACTCTGCAGCACAATTCGTTCTATCCCGCGGTTTCGACTCAGACGGGCTTCCCCGTGTATGTCAATCGCAACGATGGATACTGTCCCGGGAATGCCTGGTACGATCCGGGCGATGAATCTCTGAATTTCTGTGCTACGGGAAGTGGCTATCCCAATACCGCCTGGTCAACAGTGATACATCATGAGTACGGGCATCACCTGGTGAATATGGCAGGGAGCGGTCAGGGGCAATATGGCGAAGGCCTCGGCGACGTGATGGGGTTGTTGATTACGGATGAATCCGGAACAGGATTCGGATTCTTCGGCGATTGTGCCACACCATTAAGAGATGCAAACAATACAAAGCAGTATCCGTGCGGCGGCGAAATTCATGATTGCGGACAGCTCTTATCAGGTTGTGTGTGGGATACACGTAATGAATTGATGGTAACCTATCCCGGTGGCGAGTACCAGGATACTCTCGCAAATCTTGCGATAAACTCAATACTGCTGCACACTGGTAACATGATTACACCTCAAATCACTATCGATTGGCTAACTCTCGATGATGATGATGCCAATATCGATAACGGCACTCCGCATCGCGAAGAAATTTGTGCCGGTTTCGGCGCGCACAACATGGATTGCCCTGCGCTGGCATATGTGTCATTTGAGTACCCCAGCGGTCAGCCAGAGATTGTGAACCCGAATCAGACTGAAACGATTCCAGTGAATGTTAATGCAGTTGCAGGTACACCGATTCAGGGCACAGGTGCGATGTTCATCTCCGTCGACGGTGGGCTTTTCCTGCCCGGAGTGATGGACGAAGTGAGTCCGAATCAGTACGAGGTCGTGCTTCCGGCAACCGATTGCGGAAGTATCATCAGTTGGTACGTTACGGCAGAGACTCTCGAGGGTGGAACGGTATCGGATCCTCCTGACGCCCCGGCAAGTTCTTTCTCTGCTGTAGTCGCTACGGGATCGGATGTCTTCTTCGAGGATAACTTTCAGACCAACCAGGGCTGGACTGTATCGAGTTCTGCTGTTGATGGACAGTGGCAGCGGGGAGATCCTGTCGGAGGCGGTGATCGAGGTGATCCCGCTAACGATTATGATGGCTCCGGCATGTGCTATGTGACCGATAACACGGACGGAAATTCGGATGTTGATGATGGTTCGACCACCCTCTATTCTCCGATTCTGAATCTCGAGGGGATCAATGCCAGGATCAGCTATGCAAGGTGGTATTCCAATAATATGGGCGACTCGCCATATGCTGATGAGATGACCATCGATGTGTCAAGCGATGGCGGTGGGAGCTGGACCAATGTCGAGATCGTCGGCCCGGTCGATGAGGCCTCCGGTGGATGGTACGAGAGCGGATTCTGGGTCAATGCGTATGTGACGCCTACGACCAACATGCAGGTACGATTTGTCGCATCGGATCTTGGCGCCGGCTCGATTGTCGAAGCTGGGCTCGATGCATTTGGGGTCGTGGCATACACGTGCGAGATTACATATATCTGTGGTGATGCGGATGGGTCGACAGCCATCGATATCGATGATGCGGTTTATTTGATACAGTACATTTTTGCGAGTGGATCACCGCCTGACCCGCTTGAGTCGGGAGATGCCGACTGCTCAGGTGCGGTTGATATCGATGATGCGGTTTTCCTGATCGCTTATATATTTGCTCAGGGACCTGAACCCTGTTCTACGTGTCCGTAAGCTGTGGCTGGTAGTCCTGCGACGGGAGATGTTGCAGGACTGAGCATCGCGATCCGGCGTGATTGTTGGATTGACAACATGTGAGGAGAATGGATATGTCAAAAAGATTCAGTCTGGTTGCACTGATTCTGCTTCTGGGAACGGCCAACGCCCTAGGAACAGACCTTTACAGAGTACTCGTCCCAAGTCATGCCGTCGCTGAGCGACTTGCCGCCCTGGACATTGAGCCTGTGGTGCGGCTCTCCAACGGCTATCTTGTACTCGTTGAATCGGACAAAATACGGGACCTCGATGAAACTGGGACTCAGTTTGAGCTTATCGAACGGGACATTACCAAAGATGAGCTTGCCGTAGATACGCGCCTCGACCTCGGGAATGTCGGCATGTATCCGCTCGTATATGAAGAGGATAATCTCAGGATATTTCGAGCAAAATTCACAGAGCTGTCTCAGTCGAAAACCCAAATTGATCTGGCACCGGTTTCGATTCGTCCCATGATAATAGAATACAATGAGCCTCGGAGGTTCGACAAAGCTCTGCTCGCTGCCGGTGTGGATCTTGATTCGCTGATTGGCCTGGTCTCAGAGGACTCACTGATTTCCTATACTGAAAGGCTTCAGGCATATTACAGAAGATTGAGCGGAAGTGATTCCTGCTACGCGGCTGCTGAATGGACCAAAGAGAAGTTCATGTCCTTTGGTTATGATTCTGTCTATACAGATTCGTTCACGACCAGCATATCGGGCAGTCCGACTATTGTCAAGAACACTATTGCTGTCAAAGTAGGCACACTGCGACCCAATCGGTATATCGTGGTTGGTGGGCACCGGGATGGGGTGTCGAGCTCTCCTGCCGCCGATGATAACGGCTCGGGGACAGCCGGGACGCTCGAAATCGCGAGGGTGCTGGCTGGTTCTGAACCTACTATGACGTTTATCTTCATAACCTTCAGTGGTGAAGAACAGGGCTTGCTCGGGGCCTACCATTATGCCGATAACGCCGCTGCAAACGGCGACACGATAGACTACATGCTCAATATGGATATGATTGCGCATTACGAGAACACAACACAGGCGAATCTATTCTATGGTTCCGACAACAGCTATTCGATCTTGTGGCAGGAACTGGCAGATTCGCTGGTTGGCATAAGCGGTGTCTTGGCTGGAAGTTCCGGCGGTTCTGACCACTACCCGTTCGCCCAGAATGGATACACTGTTACGTTCGTGCATGAGTACATTTTCTCGACTGTGTATCACTCCTATCGGGACAGCACGTCGTATATGGACTTTGACTACATGACGAAGCTCGTTAAGGCGTCTCTGGCAACGGTCTACGCCGTCATGCAGGATGTAACGGCTCCCCGGATCGAATTCGCATATCCGGCTGGAGTGCCATTCTATCTGGAGCCTGATGTCACAACCCCCTTCGATTTACAGCTCAATCCTGTCAACGGCGCAGAACTTGTACCGGGAACCGCGATGTTGAATTACTCAATCGACGGCGCGCCGGTCACGAGCGTCGCACTGACACAGATTTTCGAGAACCTGTACCAGGCGGAACTGCCTGCAGTCACGTGTGACGAGCAGATTGGATACTATGTCAGCGCAGAGGACGTTTACTCCGGTATGTACTACGATCCTCCCCCCTCGGATCCGAATGTTCCGTGGATTGCCACGAGTGTAATAGCTTCGATTGACGACAATTTCGAGACTGATCAGGGATGGATTGCTTCGAATCTTGGGGCGACCAGCGGCGATTGGCAGCGAGGGATACCAGTCAACGATCCGGGTTGGGATTATGATCCGGTGACCGACGGTGATGGCAGCGGGCGATGTTTTCTCACGCAGAACCAAACCGGAAATACCGATGTCGATGGTGGCGCTGTCAGGCTTACATCACCGACGTTTGATATGTCCAACGGTGGACTGATCAGCTATGAGTACTTCCTATTCCTGACCAATGTGGCAGGCGGAATCGATAAACTGCTTGTGGAGATCAATAGCGAGGGCGGTATCGGAACCTGGACGGAAATCGCGAATCATGATACAGATGGAGGCCTGACCTGGCGCCATCACGAAATCACTGAGGCGGAGCTGATTGCGGCAGGTGTCGATTTGACTTCGACTATGAAGATTAGATTCACGGCCAATGATGATGATCCGCAGAGTATTGTTGAAGCCGGGCTGGATGGCTTCTCCGTCTTGTCGTTCGAATGTAGCTCTCAGCAGTGGGTATGCGGCGATGCCGACAGTTCCGGCGAAGTCGATATCGATGATGCCGTTTTCTTGATAGCCTATATATTTGCCGGCGGACCGGCCCCCGATCCGATCGAGGCGGGTGATGCTGATTGTACGGGCGCCATCGACATCGATGATGCGGTGTATTTGATAACTTATATCTTTGCCTCAGGACCGGTGCCGTGCGCTGATTGCTGAGCATTCTTTTTCAAAGATGGAATGCGACGACTTGGATCGACATTATGAATTGACGCAACATAGTCTGAGAAAGGAGAACGGATCTCAAAGAATCACGGAGGGCCGGTGAAGTCACCTGCCAGAGTTGGGATAGATATTTCAACCATCACGCTTCAAACTGGAGGGAGATCATTGTGAAACGCTACACTATCGTGGTATTTCTCGCATTTCTCACAACACTCGCTCTCGGCATTGCCACTGACGGTTATGCCAAGAAGTCTGTTGCTGAAAGCACACAGGCGTTTAGCCTTCTCAGTGCGCAGTACCCGAATTTGAAGGTCTATAAAACCGATGATCGTGTTACGCGCATCTATGGACGTTCATTTGGAAGCGGCAGTAGCCCTGAAGCCACTGCCGAATCATTTAGGCTACAGCATTCCGCAGTTCTCGGTGCGCTGCCTGAGGAACTTGTTCCGGGAAGCCTGCTCAAGGACGACAATCATTCCACCGGAGTGATGTATAACGAACTGACTGGTGACTACAAATTCACTCTCGTGTATTACAAACAGTATCGAGATGGTCTGCCTGTGTTCAGGTCTGATCTCAGGCTGCTGGTTCGCAACGGGGCTGACTACCCTCTCGTGCTGGCATCGTCAGCAATCAGGAATTTGGGCGATTTCACCGCCGCCAACAAAGGTGCATATCAGTTTGATCTGGCTAAGAGTGAAGCCCTCATCGATCACCCGAGCCTTACCGAATTTACCGAACCGACAGAGGTGATCTTCGCCGGGCACGACAGTTTCGATTATGAGCCGACTCGCGCCATCCAATTCTGGGGACTCAGCGATTTTCCGGAACGATGGCTATTTGTGGCTGATGCCGCTACCGGGAAGATTCTCTTTGAAGAGAACGGTATCATCTTCGAGACGGTAACCGGCACAGTCAAGGGCATGGCGTCTCAGGGTGATGCGCAAGAAGACTGCGAACCTGAACTGGTCGAGGTGATGAAGTACGCCCGAGTCGAAGTCAGTGGCGCGGTCGGATATACCGATCACAAAGGCCATTTCTTTATTGAGAACTTTGGTTCACCTCCCTACGATGTATCATCGAAGATCTGGGGCCAGTGGTTTAGAGTGTTTAACTATACCGGTGCCGATGCCGAACTGACCATGTCGATCACACCTCCCGCGCACGCTGATTTCGTGCACAATTCAATGAATACGGAGTCTTACAGGGCGCAGGTAAATGCCTATGTCGAGGCGAATGTGGTTCGTGATCGCGTAATGAAGTTCAACCCGACTTATCCTGATGTCTCGACTCATACTGAGATGGATGTGTACGTCAACCGCACCGACGGCTACTGCCCCGGAAATGCCTGGTATGATAGTTGGGACTATTCGATCAATTTCTGCAGCGCCGGCGGTCAGTATCCGAATACGGCATGGCAGAGTGTTATCCACCATGAGTATGGCCACCATCTTATCGAAGTTGCCGGCAGTGGTCAGGGACAGTATGGTGAGGGCATGAGTGACTGTATTTCAATCCTGGACTCTGACGATCCCGGGCTTGGCTACGGATTCTATGGCGACGGACAATGTTCGCAGCCGCTCAGGAACGCCGACAATGACTATCAGTATCCATGCAGCGGAAGCATTCATGACTGCGGTCAGTTGCTTTCCGCTTGCATCTGGGATACCCGGAATGCGCTTGTTTGGAAATATCCTACCACATACATGGACACGCTTGCTAATCTGACGATCAACTCAATCCTGCTGCACAGCGGCACGGAAATCACGCCCCAGATCACGATCGACTTCCTGACGCTCGACGATGATGACGCGAACCTCGGGAACGGCACCCCGAACTACAATCAAATCTGCGCGGGATTTAGCGCCCACAATATGGATTGTCCCGACCTTGCACTCATCGAGTTCGTATATCCAAGTGGTAAGCCTGCCTACGTGTTTCCGAATGTCGAAACACCGGTACTGTTCAATGTTACATCGATCTCTGCCGATCCGGTGCCGGGTACTGGTGCTTTCTACTATTCGATCGATGGAGGAGCATATCAGGCCGGAACAATCACTGAACTGGCCCCGAACCAATATGAGTTCATGATGCCTGCGGTAGAATGCCTGCAGACTATCAACTGGTACGTGAGCGCCGAGGCAACCGGTTACGGCACTGTCAGCGATCCCCAGTATGCTCCAGCGGCATCATATGTCACTTTTGCTGCGACGCAGATTTCGGTTGCATTTGAGGACGATTTCGAGACTGATAAGGGCTGGACGGTGTCCGGCGGCCTTTGGGCTCGCGGTGCCCCGACAGGCGGTGGCGGTCAGTATGGCAATCCCGATCCTGTTGGAGGCCACAACAGCCCCAAATGCTTTGCTTATAATCTGAACGGCGACTATGAAAATAGCATGCCGGAGAGGCATCTTACAAGTCCGGTAATGGACTGCAGCGCCATGAGCGGGGTGAGCTTCAAATTCTGGCGCTGGCTCGGAGTAGAACAGCCTTCATATGACCATGCTTACGTACGTGTCAGCACGAATGGCAGCACCTGGACGACGATATGGGAGAATTCTGGAGAAGTCAGCGACGCTGCATGGACTTACCAAGAGTTCGATATATCATCTATCGCTGACGGCCAGGCTACTGTCTATGTCCGTTTCACCATGGGCACATCAGATGGCTCCTGGCAGTATTGCGGTTGGAATATCGATGATCTCGAAGTCTCCGCGTTTGAGTGTGAATCGACTGCGGACACGGATGAAGACGGCATTATCGATGCATTGGATAACTGCCCATTGGTCCAGAATCCGGATCAGGAAGATGCAGACAGCGACGGAATCGGTGATAGCTGCGATGTCTGCACCGACCTTGACGACGACGGCTATGGCGATCCGGGATATCCCAATAATACATGCATACTTGACAACTGCCCGTCCGTCCCGAATCCGACTCAGTCGGATACTGATGGAGATGGTCTTGGCGATGTTTGCGACGAATGCACCGACACAGATGGTGATGGATTTGGCGACCCCGGATATTCGGCAAATACATGTCCGGTCGACAATTGCCCATCGAAGTACAATCCGGATCAGGAGGATGCGGACGCTGATGGTGTAGGTGACAGTTGCGATGTCTGCACCGATCTCGATGGCGACGGCTATGGTGATGCCGGATATCCTGCTAACACCTGCGCACTCGACAACTGTCCCGGCACACCGAACCCCGATCAGGCTGACGCTGATGAAGACGGTGTAGGCGATGTCTGCGACGATTGCACGGATTCCGATGGCGACGGTTATGGTGATCCCGGATTCCCGGCGAACACCTGCGTTGTCGACAATTGTCCGGGGGTGTCAAATAATGGACAGGAAGATGGAGACAGTGATCAAGTCGGCGATGCATGCGACAACTGCCTGACCGTGGCAAACGCCAGCCAGGATGATGGTGACGGCGACGAAGTCGGTGACGCTTGCGATAACTGTATTTCGGTTGCCAATGCCTTACAGGAGGATACCGATAGTGACACGGTTGGCGATTCCTGCGATAACTGCATCGATGTTCCGAATACGGATCAGACAGACTCCGATGGAGACCTGATCGGCGATGCCTGCGATTGGATGTGCGGCGACTGTGACGGGTCGGCTTCAGTCGATATCGACGACGCAGTGGCTTTGATATCGTACATCTTCTCAGGTGGCCCGGCTCCGGATCCGATGGAAGCTGGCGACGCTGATTGCAGCGGTGCTGTCGACATTGATGATGCTGTTTATGTCATAAGCTACATATTCGCCTCCGGTCCGGAACCGTGTGCCGAATGTCCGTAGGAAGTAGAAATCGACATACTGCGTCCCATTGAGGCACACAATCGATAGATTACCGGGAGCAGATATTCTCTGCTCCCGGTATTTTGTGCCGGGCAGTTCACTTCAAATCATGCAGTTTACTCCCCATTTATCCATTGACTAATACGTCGAAATTGTTAACTTATATTTGTTACTCCATGCTGAGCAGAAGCGATGGACATACATTGACTCAGTATTCCCTGTCTCCGGAGTGCCGACGGTCGGTGTCTTCTGCTATTCTCTCAGCCGCAAGGATCACACAGTGATGAGATGTACGCAATCTCCATACACGATTAGTAGACGGACGAATCTCTCTTTTTTGTTGACGTGAGAGCATGAGGCATCTCTTTGAAGATTAATTGATAACAACATACCTGTTCACATGCATGGGGCTTGGTTGCATAGGAGGAAAACCCATGAAAGCGCACGCTCCCTTTACTCGCTTCTCTCTAGTGGCATCCGCATTGCTGCTTGGAGCCTTCATTCTGGCTCCGGTCGCTCATTCCGCATCCGACCAACTCAAGATCGACTATTCCTTCGACAGCCCGGCAATCGAAGAAGTCAGGATTATGGGCGACTTCTATCATCGTCTGGCGATGCCGGACGCGCCCAATTCCGGCAACATTGGCCAGCCTGCTCTGCCGGCAAGCGGCGCATACATATTGCTACCGTACGGCTCAGAGGTAAAGAGCATCGAGATCATTGCCGGAGAGAGGGTCTTCCTCGGCGACGGTTTCATGGTCGAGCCTGTATCAGAGCAGGGGAAACTGATCGGGGAGCCGATTGATCCGATTGCACCTGTTCCCAATGAAGAAATCTATAGCTCCGACAACCCATTCCCTGCATCGCGCTACCATGAAGTTGGCGTTCAGAATTTCCGTGGATACGACATGCTGATTCTGATGCTCCAGCCTGTCGAGTACATCCCCTCCAAGGGAGAACTCTATTACTATCCGAACCTGACTGTGGTGGTGAACATCATCGATTCAGATAAATCGAATTCTCTCTTCCGCGGTCTCGAATCGGATCAGACGGAAATACTCAGCAGGATCGACAATCCTGAAGCAGCAGTATCTTACGCAGCTACCGGACTCAAGGCTGACAAGGCATACGACTATCTGATTCTCACAACACCTGAGTTGGTTGCATCATTTGAGCCTCTAAAGGCATATCATGACGCCCATGGAATGTCGACTGAAATCAAGACGACAACGGACGTTGGCGGCAACGATCCGGATGCCGTTCGTTCCTATATTACCGGTCAATATCAGTTCAGCGGTATTGACTATGTTCTAATTGGCGGCGACGACGATGTGATTCCTGCGAAGAACCTATTTGTCCGCATGAGCTACCCATCGGGTGAGGCCGATTATTCCATGCCGGGCGATCTCTACTTCGTATGTCTGAACGGAACATGGAATTACGATAATGATTCATACTGGGGTGAGCCGACAGACGGTCCCGGTGGTGGTGATGTAGACCTTGTGGCGGAAGTCTATATTGGACGTGCCTCGGTTGGCAACACCACAGAAGCTGACCGCTTCGTCAGCAAGACGCTCGGCTACCTGACTACAGCTGATCCGTATCTGCAGGAGTTCCTGCTTGTTGGTGAATATCTCGGATTCGGAGGCGACGCCGAGTATGCCAATCAGTATATGAATGAACTGGTCGACGGTTCGAGTATGCACGGATATACGACAGTCGGCATACCCTCAAACATCTACAATATCGACAGCCTGTACGAGAAGAACTACATCTGGTCGCAGACGGAACTGGCCGGTCGCATAAACGGCGGTTTGCACGTAGTAAACCATCTCGGTCACGGCAGTCCCGATTATGCTATGAAGTTCTACAATCCTGATATCATGAACCTACTCACGAATAACGATCACTGTCTCGTATACTCACAGACCTGCCTCGCGGGTCATTTTGACGATACGGAGTGCTGGGCGGAAACAGCAAATATCAAGACCGATCACGGTGCTTTCATGGTCATCATGAACGCACGATATGGATTCGGCCAGTTCAACTCGACCGATGGCGCTTCTCAGAGGTATAACCGCGAGTTCTGGGATGCCATCTTCAATGTGTCAGAACGCAAATTGGAAATCGGCAAAGCTAACCAGGATTCCAAAGAGGATAACCTCTACAGAATCAGTGATGACTACATGCGGTGGGTTTACTACGAGCTGAATGTGTTCGGCGATCCAACGATACGGTTCCGCGGTGTGACGAGTATCGGGTTTACGTATCCCTCAGGACTCCCGGATCTGGTCAGCCCCGGCGTACCGTCCTCGTTTGATGTCGTTGTTGAAGGAATCGGTGATGGAGTTGCTGTGCCGAGCACCGGCCAGCTTCACTACTCTATCAACGGCAGTCCAGTTACGACGGTTGCAATGACAGAATCCTTGCCGAACCACTATCAGGCTACACTTCCTGCAATCTCATGCGGGGACGTTCTCGAATTCTACGTCTCCGCAGAAGAGGCGACACATGGCAGGATATACAATCCCGATCCGAGTTCACCGAATCAGGTAATTGCCGTCACAGAGATCGCGCAGATATTTTATGATGATTTCGAGACTGATAAGGGATGGACGATCTCGGGTGGCCAGTGGGCGCGCGGTGTCCCGACTGGTGGCGGTGGTGAATACGGTGGCCCTGATCCCTCGAGTGGTTACGTTCTGCCGAATGTGTTCGGATACAATCTCAACGGCGACTATGAAAACAGCATGCCAGAGAGACATCTGACCAGCCCGGCGATTGACTGCTCCGGAATGGGTGATGTGTCACTGAAATTCTACCGCTGGCTTGGTGTCGAGCAACCTACCTACGATCATGCCTACATTCGCATCAGCACCAACGGCTCCACATGGACTACCATCTGGGAAAATTCAGGAACAATAACCGATGCATCCTGGGTCGAAATGGAACTTGATATATCTGCCTACGCAGACGGTCAATCGACCGTGTATCTGCGCTGGACGATGGGTAGCACCGATAGCGGCTGGAGATACTGCGGGTGGAATATCGATGGCGTCGAATTGTCAGCATATGTCTGTGACGAATCGCCCGATTCAGATGGCGACGGAATTGTTAACGGCAGCGACAACTGTCCGTCTGTATACAATCCGGATCAGGAAGATGCTGACGGAGATGGTGAAGGCGATAGCTGTGACGTTTGCACCGACATTGATGAAGATGGTTTCGGTGATCCTGGTTATCCGGCCAACACCTGCGCAGAAGACAATTGTCCATCAGTCAACAATCCTGCTCAGGAAGATACTGATGGCGATTCAGTCGGAGACTCGTGCGATAACTGCATCTTTGTCGAGAATCCGGACCAGACCGATGGCGACGGTGACCAAATCGGTGACGCGTGCGACTTCATCTGCGGAGACGCCGACGGCAACGGAGCCGTCGACATCGATGACGCCGTATTTGTCCTCGAGTATATTTTCGGGAGCGGAGTAGCGCCAGATCCAGAGGAGTCCGCCGATTGTGATTGTTCTGGCGGTTGTGATATCGATGACGTTGTTTATTTGGTTCAGTACATTTTCGCATCCGGCTCCGAGCCATGCGCAGACTGCACACCATAGACTGGAGATTAGGATCATCGGAATAAACTGATATCATCGAGGCAAGCTTCGACGGATATCGAAAGGACCATGTCAAAATGAAATGCACTCAGCGAACAGACAGCTCCACGATTTTCTTTAGTGTGATACTAGCGTTGATCGCTCTATCATTCTGGTCGAGCGCGGCTGCTCAGGTGGATACTAAAGCGCTGCAGGAGCAAGCCGAGGAGGAAGGTTGGACCTTCACAGTCGGTGAGAATTCTGCGACGCAGTATTCTCTCGAAGAACTGTGCGGGTTGGTAGAACCGGAAAATTGGGCTGAATCGGCGTCGTTTGACCCATGCACCCCGACCAGAGTCCTGCCATCTCAGTTTGACTGGAGAGATTCGACAACGCTTCCACCGGTAAAGAATCAGGGAGGATGCGGCAGTTGCTGGGCATTTGCGACTGTCGGGCCGCTTGAGTGCAATATAAAGCTGAAAGACGGGTCGACAGTGGATCTGTCAGAGCAGTGGCTTGTCAGCTGCAATAGTGATGGATGGGACTGCTCCGGTGGATGGTGGGCTCACGACTATCACCAATGGAAGACCGATGGTTGTGGCGGTACGGGCACGGTTTATGAGTCTGACTTCCCGTACGCGGCGTCGGATCTGCCATGTGGCTGCCCATATCCGCATGAGTACCTGATTGAATCATGGGCGTATGTTGGTTCTCAGAGCAGCGTGCCGAGTGTGAGCTCGATCAAGCAGGCTATTCTGGATCACGGGCCAATCTCTGTGGCGGTGACTGCGAACTACGCAATGCAGGCCTACAATGGCGGCATATTCAACTCCTGCACAAGCAGTCAGGTCAATCATGGTGTCACGCTTGTCGGATGGGATGATTCCCAGGGGACCAACGGCGTCTGGTACATGCGCAATTCCTGGGGGCAGGGTTGGGGCGAGGATGGCGGTTACATGCGGATTGAGTACGGATGTTCGAACATCGGCTACGCCGCAAGTTATGTCGATTATGCCGGCAGGCAGAAACTGTCGTTCACATATCCCAATGGCCTTCCGGAAACTGTTATGCCGGGCCAGCCTACACCGGTTGATGTCGTGGTCTCCGGCATCTATAACGGAACGCCATCCCCCGGTTCAGGACAGGTGCATTACTCAATCGATGGTCAGACGGTAGTCTCTGTGGACATGGAGCAGAGCGAGCCAAACTACTACACCGCGATGTTGCCGGCGATAGACTGCGGATCGGACATCGAATTCTACTTCAGTGCTGAAGACATTTCTGCAAGCGTATTCACAGATCCATTCGAGGCGCCGGAGGAGACTTTCAGCGTCTTTCCCGCAAGCGTTATCCGAATCGCACTCACTGACAATTTCGATACAGATGAGGGGTGGAGCGTCTCTGGTGACGCAGCCGATGGTCAGTGGGATCGCGGAGTCCCCGTAGGGGGCGGTGACAGGGGTGACCCTGCCGTGGATTTCGATGGCTCTGGCAGTTGCTATCTCACAGACAACGAGGATGACAATTCTGATGTCGATCTTGGAACGACCACGCTGATATCACCTGTGATCGATCTCTCGTCCGGTGATGCCACGGTACATTATGCACGTTGGTATTCGAATGACCTCGGTGGCAACCCCCACGAGAATCTGTTCTACATCTACATTTCCAATGACGATGGTCAGAACTGGGCTGAAGTCGAGGCGGTAGGCCCTGTTGAACAGGCATCGGGTGGGTGGTACGAGAGTGTTTTCCAGGTGAGCGACTTTGTTACCCCGACTCCACAGATACGACTCCGTTTTGATGTGCCGGATACTATGGGCGGCTCTGTAGTCGAGGCTGCAATCGATGACGTCTCTGTAATCCGGTACGAGTGCGATGAGTTTGTGTGTGGTGACGCCAATGGCAGCGGATCGGTCGATATCGACGACTGCGTGTTTCTGGTGCAATACATTTTCTCCGGCGGCGCGGCTCCGGAACCGATCGAAACAGGCGATGTCGATTGCTCGACTGATATTGACATAGATGATGTAGTGTATCTTATAGGCTACATATTCGCAGGCGGTGCAGCTCCCTGCTCCGGCTGTCAATAATCGCGTTGATCTGGTACGCATGATGGCCTGCGGCTGAACCTACCCGGTTCGGGAGAGTGCAGATGTTGCGTAGACTGCTTCTGACGGTTGTGTTGCTATCTGTATTTGTCGGAATGAGCAGCGCTGCGGATCTGTACAAAGTTATAGTGGCGAGCCACTCTGATGCAGAGTTGCTCGCTTCTATTGCTGTAGAGCCGATAGTGAGAACCGGTGATGGCTACCTCGTTCTTGCCGAGGCGGATGCAGTCGCAGATATTCAGGCATCCGGCCTTGTGTATCGATACGTTGCCTCCGCAGTTACTGTCGATCAACTCGCGCTCGACATGAGACGAGACGAAGGCAATGTTGGCAAATATCCTCTGGTCTATCAGGATGGTAGCCTCAGAATCCTCATGGCGAATTTCAGAGAGCTCTCGCGCAGTGGTGAACAGCTCGACCTTGCGCCCATTCTGACCCGAAATTTGAGAATTGAGTTTATCGAGCCGAAATTCTTCGATTCGCGATCATTGACCATGGGTGCGGATCTTGACTCTCTGATTGGACTCGTAAGCACCGATTCGCTGATCTCCTTCACGGAGCGCCTACAGGCATTCTACAGACGAGTTTCGGGCACCGACTCCAACTATGCTTCAGCAGACTGGATACTCGCAAAGTTTCAGGAGTTCGGTTACGACTCGGTGGCAATCGACACGTTTACCGAGATGATCTATGGCGAGCCGAAGGTGTGTAAGAACGTGATTGCATACAAGATAGGATCGATGTATCCGAGCAGGCATATTATTGTCGGCGGACATCGTGACGCCGCCGTGGGATCGCCCGGCGCTGACGACAATGCTTCGGGCACTGTATCGACAATGGAAATCGCCAGAGTGCTGGCTAACATCGAGACAAAAGTCACTTTCGTCTTTATCGGGTTTGATGCCGAAGAGCAGGGGCTCTTTGGCTCATATCACTATGCTGATGACGCGTACCAGCGCGGCGACACCATCCTCTGCATGTTCAATTCTGATATGATTGCACATTATGAGAACTCAGATTCGGTAGCTGCTATACATGGATTTGACGTGACATATGCCGAACTCTGGGGTGATTTGGCTGACTCTCTGCTTGGTTTGACGACTGTTTATTTCATGGCCGGTGGAGGCTCAGATCATTATCCGTTCGTGCTGAACGGCTACTCAGTCGTGTATACTGCCGAATGGAATTTCTCCTCCGTCTATCATTCGTCGCATGACAGTACGAGCTATCTCAGTTTTGATTATATGACCAAGCTGGTCAAGGCATCACTTGCGACCTGCTATACCGCGATGCTGAACGAGACAATGCCTGCTGTCGAATTTGCGTATCCTGCAGGTAGACCGTATTTCGTGGCGCCGGGTGGCTCAACGTTGGAAGTCAACGTGACAGGAATTAACTATGGTGAGGTGGTGCCCGGCAGTGAGATGATGCACTATTCTGTCAATGGAGCGCCACTGCAGAGTGAGCCGCTTAGCGAGATGTCACCCGATCACTACGAAGTGAGTTTGCCTGATCTGTTGTGCGGCGATAGCATTACCTTCTATTTCAGCGTCGAAGAAGCCGTGAGCGGGACATTCTATGATCCTGAACCTGATCATCCTTATGCTCCGATTGTGGCAACTTCAAACAACATATTTTTTGAGGATGACTTTCAGACGAACAAGGGCTGGTTTGTGAGTGGAAATGCCACAGATGGCTTCTGGGAGAGAGTCAGGCCTCTTCCCATCGGGACCTCTAATGCCCCCTTGGGCGACTTCAATGGCGATGGCTACTGCTATCTGACAGATAACAGTGTGATCAACCCGGATGTCGACAATGGCTCAACATGGCTGCGGTCCCCACTTATTGACTTGTCGTCTGGAAGCGCTCTTATCCGATGGGCCCAGTGGTTTTATACCGACCAGTGGGGGGGCACTCCGGATTCTCTCGCGACCTACATATCGAATGACGGCGGAATGAGCTGGCATTTCGTACAAACGATTGGAGGTGGCGATCAGGCGTCCGGAGGATGGTACATACATCAGTTTTTGACCGGGGATTTTGTGACACCTTCTGCACAGACTCGGATACTTTTCTCGGCTGCCGATGTTGGTGATGCCAGTTTTGTTGAAGCAGCCGTTGATGCCGTGTTTATAGCATCGTTCGAATGCAACTATGCCCCCCTCATATGCGGTGATGCTGACGGGAGCAGCGCGGTCGATATTGATGATGCCGTGTTCCTGATTCAGTATATTTTCGCCGGTGGTCCACCTCCCGATCCCATTGAGCTGGGTGATGCCGACTGTTCTGCCGCGATTGATATTGATGATGTTGTTTATCTCATAAACCACATCTTCGCAGGGGGACCCGCTCCCTGTTCCGACTGCCCTTAGTCCAGTCTGCGGAATCTCCTGAGTTGCGTGGTTGCGATCTGTGATCGCGGACTTGACCTAATCAACGAAGCTCTGCTTGACTTTAATAAAACGGCCGCTATATTCCGGCAGTAATGAATGGCTGTGCAGACAGCAGCCGCAAGTTGTACAACCCACCCCCACAGTTCAGGGGCAGTGGGGTTTTTGCGTTTGTTTCGATCGAATATGACAAAAACGGTACTGAATCTGTTCAAGGCGTCGCAGCCCTACAGGGCTTTAGCCGAGCAATGGCTCTCTGAGGGAAGTGGTGCAGTTTCTCAGCTTTCCGGCTCGGCGCGGTCATATCTGCTGGCCGGAAGGTTTCAGGAGAGTCCCGGCAAGTACATTGTCATCACACGAACCGAACGCGAAGCAGAATGTGTCGGTAACGATCTCAACGAGATTCTTGGGGAGAGGATTGCATATCACTTTCCTGACTGGGGAATAAGACCGTATCAGTGGAAGCCTCCGCTGCCCGAGACCATCGGATCAAGGCTCGAGACACTTGCGCAACTCCAGAAATCGGAGAACCTCGTCCTTACGACTTCTGTGCGCGCGCTTATGGAGCCGACCATTTCACCGACCGATCTGGAGGCCTCATCGCTGCTGGTCGAGATCAATCAGGAAATCGCGATGGACGACGTAGTCAAGCGATTGGTGAAGCTCGGCTATGAGAGATATCCGATTGTCGAGGAAGTGGGCAATTTCGCGGTTCGGGGCGGGATTATCGATATTTTCCCTCACACCACCGAGCATCCTGTGCGAATCGAATTCTTCGGAGATTTTGTCGAATCTATCAGATACTTCGCCGTCAGCAAGCAGAGATCCATTGCTACAGTTGATTCGGTGAAGCTCCTTCCTCAACGTGAGATCATCCTGGATGGCCACAAGCTGGAAGAAGCGCTTTCGTCAATCAAAAACGAGTCTGCCGCAGATATTCTCCGGGAGAAATTCCGTTTCGGGATCGACTATCCCGGCCTGGAATGGGCTTGTAGCCTCTTCACCGACAGGCGCCACTATCTTTCGGAATACTTGACAGACGATACTGTTCTCTATCTGGTAGAACCGGGTAGCATTACACATGAAGTCGACAAGCTGTGGGAGGAATTCGGAACTAGATTCGAGGAGGCCGATTTCACGCGTGAGATGTTTCCCTCTCCAGATAGAATATTCTTCAACCCGGAGGCTGTTACCGAGCTAATCAACCGAAAGCGATCGATCAGCGAAATCTCATTCTCGAGCGGAGCAGTTAATCCGATTGCATTCGGCACAGTGGACCACCCTGTCATCAACGCTCAGATGAAGCTGCTCCGAGGTAGACTCACCGAGTATGCTTCCGAAGGCAAGAGGGTCTTCATTGCATGCGATAATAAAATACAGCTTGATCGTATGGAAGATATCCTCGAAGACAGGGCGGATCGTGCAACATTGATGGTCGCCGACATCAGTGAAGGATTTACCTTTCCGTCAGAGAATTTCGTTCTTCTGTGCGATCACCAGATATTTGCGCGCAAGTATCATCGCTTCAAACGTCGCCGGAGCAAAGAAGGCATCGCGCTTTCATCATACACGAACCTCAATGTCGGTGACTATGTGGTGCATGTTGATTATGGCATAGGTCGATACAAGGGTCTCAAGGAGATTACGGTCGACAAGCGATTGCGCGACTGCCTCCTGATTCAGTATCTGGGAGACGACCGCCTGTATGTACCCATCGAGGAATTCAATCGAGTCCAGAAGTATGTCGGCAAGGAAGGGAAACCGCAACTGACCAAACTGGGCGGGACCGCCTGGGAGAAGGTGAAGGCACGCACTCGCAAGGCTATTGCAGACATAGCCGATGAACTGATCAAGCTCTATGCAGAGCGAAGGTCGAAACCCGGTTTCGCATTTTCGCCTGATGATACCTGGATGAGACAGCTTGAAGCATCCTTTCCGTACGATGAAACACCTGATCAGTTGACGGCTATCGATGATATAAAGAAGGATATGATCGCCCCCCACCCGATGGATCGACTGCTGTGTGGCGATGTCGGCTTCGGCAAGACCGAGGTTGCTATACGAGCGGCATTCAAATGCGTCAGCGAGGGCAAGCAAGTGGCTGTGCTAGTCCCTACAACGATTCTTGCACAGCAGCATATGATCACATTCATGGACAGGCTTCGGGATTTCCCCGTCAGAGTGGAAATGCTCTCTCGATTCAAGACTCGAAAAGAGCAGAAGGATATCATCAAGGATCTGACGGACGGTAAGGTGGATGTGATCATCGGAACTCACCGGCTCCTTTCCAAGGATATCGCTTTCAGAGACCTCGGGCTGCTTGTGGTCGACGAAGAGCAACGGTTCGGAGTGACGCACAAAGAGAAAATCAAGAAGCTCAAGCGACTTGTTGACGTCATTACGATGACGGCGACACCGATACCACGTACGATGCAGATGTCGCTTCTCGGAGCGCGGGACATGTCGGTGATAAACACATCGCCCAGGGACCGACTTCCGATTAAAACGGAGATTGTGGAATTTCAGCCGGATGCTGTCAAAGAAGCGGTTCTGCAGGAAGTTGAGCGGGGAGGACAGGTTTTCTTTGTCCACAATCGAGTGCAGACAATTGAGTCGATACGGAAATACCTGGAGAAGCTTCTTCCCGGCCTCAGGATCTGTGTGGGACATGGCCAGATGCCCGAAAAAGAGCTTGAAAGTGTCATGTACCGGTTTCTGAGCAAGGACTATGATGTCCTTTTGTCGACGTCCATCATCGAATCAGGCCTCGACATACCGTCAGTTAACACGATCATAATCAATCGGGCGGATCATTTCGGTCTGGCGCAGCTTTATCAGCTTCGGGGGCGTGTTGGAAGGTCTTCGCTGAAAGCCGTTGCCTACCTTCTGATTCCACCTGCGCGTCTCTTGACGCCAACCGCAAGGAAACGTCTGAAGGCGATTGAACAGCACACGGAACTTGGATCAGGATTTCATCTTGCGCTACGAGACCTCGAAATTCGCGGAGCTGGAAACCTTCTCGGGTCGCAGCAGCACGGTTTTATAGAGGAAGTCGGTTTTGATCTCTATCTGAAGCTTCTCGATGAAGCAGTTTGTGAAATAAGGGGCGACGAACCGAAGCCATCGCTTGATATACGAATAGACACCGATCTGGATCTGTTCATTCCGAACGAATATATTCCTGACAGCCAGCAGAAGGTTGACATATATCAGCGATTGGCCCAAGCAGATACTTACGAAATACTCAATGAAATTGAACTTGAACTGGCAGATCGATTCGGACCGCTTCCGACTTCAGCCTCCAATCTGATCCGGATGGCTGAAGTCAAAATTCTGGCCGCGCGTGCGGGAATCAAGAAGGTCGTATTCAAGAAAGGCCATCTGAGAATCAGTTATGCCGGAGATGTCGCGCCTGGGAAGGGGAAAATTGCCTCGCTTGCCGCCCAGGTATCTGATCCTCTCGAATTTCTGACCGGGGACACATTCGAAATTCTGGTAGATTTTTCTGATAGAGAGCAACCTGTTTGGCATCAGCATGTGAAAAACGTCTTGCAAAATCTGATCGCTTAGCTAAATTCAATAATCTATTGTAACCGATTATGCGGAAACAACGCCTGAGACAATTGTAAGACTGAAGGAGCCAAAATGAATTGCGTAATTAAATCGACACTCGTTATTATTCTGTTTCTCCTGAACGGCTGCGGATCTGGCCAGGATGATGTAGTGGCGACTGTGGGAAGTAGTCAGATAACTCTCGGTCAGGTACATGATTTTGACAAACTATTTCCTCAGCGGTTTGCATCTGCCGACGACGAATTCGAAGCCAAGAAGCATTATGTCGACTCCCTGATCGATGTCCGGCTCCTGGTGATCGGTGCCTACCAGAATGATCTAGATATTGACAAAGAAGTGCTGGAAATAATGGAGATCCAGAAGCCTAAGTTCGTGCTGGATGAGCTTTTCAAGCAGAAAATCCTCTCGAAGATGGAAGTCACTGACGCCGAGATCAAAGATTTTTATGAGAAGCTTAAAGAAGAAGTCCGTGTTCGACATATTCTCGTGGATCGCAAGGATCTCGCAGACTCGCTATATGGAGCAATCACCGCCGGGGCTGATTTTGAACAGGTCGCCCGGGATTTCTCCCTTGACCATGGAAGTGCAATGAATGGTGGAGACCTCGGATATCAGAGGTGGGGAGTATTCCTTGAAGATTTCCAGGATCAGGTATTCAAGATGTCTAAGGGACAGATTTCGCGACCGTTTGAGACGATGTCCGGATGGCACCTTGCTATGATGGTAGACAAACGCGAATCTGATCCGGGACCGCTCGATCAGCTTCAGAGTATGCTTCGAGGGAGACTGCAGGACCGGAAACGTCAGAAAGTCATGGCCGAGTATCTGGATGGTCTCATACAGAGAGTGGAGATCAGGATTGATGAGGCAACTCACCAATCGCTTGTGACTCTAGTGGATAAGATGTATCCCGATACAATCGGTGGTAAGTACTTCAGGAAGTCCATGGTAGATGATGATCTGCTGCAGGAATATCAGAAGTCAGAGATACTTGCCTACTATAAGGGTGGGGAAATGACTGTCGAGGAGTATTTCAAGGGTATCGGCAGTTGGCCCGTCAACGATCGGCCGGAGCTCAAAGATGTCGAGGCAATCAAGAATGCTATTTTCAATCTGAATCTCGAAATATTCCTGTCGAATGAAGCACAGCGCGAGGAACTCGACAAGACCGAGAGTTACATGACTCTGATCAATTCCTTCAAGGAAGATATCATGGCCGACAGGATGCGCGATGTCATCGCTGGAAATGTTGCTGAAATCATCGATCAGGACATATATGACTATTACGACCAGCATGCAGATGAGTTCGTGATTCCCAAGAAGATCAACATTCGGGAAATTCAGATCGGCGATTTGGCGCTGGCTGACTCTCTGCGGAGATTGATCGACAAGGGGCAGGACTTCGGCATGCTCGCCGGGCAACACACAGTTCGAATTGGGATGAAAGAGCTGAAAGGTGATCTCGGCGCTGTCCCGGGTTACAAATACCCGACAATTTTCGCTAACGCCGGGAATATGAGAGTCGGAGAGGTCAAGGGACCATTTCAGACGGACGGCGATAAGTGGTCCATCATAAAGGTCGAGGGAATTGAGAGCCCCAAGACCAGCACGATCGAAGAGGTGGCCGAGGAGATCCGGACCAGACTCGCTAAGGAACGGAGTGAAACTGCACTGGAAAGCTGGCTGTCGAAGCGGAGAGCCGAGACCACTATTGATGTCAATTATGATTTGATATGGAAGACGATCGATAAGGATAAGTATGAAGAGAATTAACGGAGTGAGGTTTGCGATCCTTGTGACTGCCGCGATAATGATCATGTCGGGCATTGCGGCATCGAGCGAGGTCATTGATGAGATCTCCGCTGTCGTTGGAGACTATGTGATTCTGAAGTCGGAAGTCGATTTCCAGGCGCAATTGTACGCAATGCAGCAGCAGCAGAGGCTTAGTCCTGAAGAATCGGCGGAGCTGAAGGAGCAGTTGCTCGAACAGATGGTGAACGACAAGCTCATCCTGGTAAAAGCATTGAAGGACACCTCTATCACGGTATCCTCTGATCAAATAGAGGAGGCTCTCGACCTCAAGCTCCAGGAACTCAAGAGCAGGTTTTCGTCTCAGTCGGAATTCGAGAATCAGATGCGCACAGAGGGTCTCACCTACCGGGAACTGAAGACCAAGTTCCGTGAAGAAATGCGGAATCAGCTTTATAAGGACAAGCTCATCTCCCGTGAATTGGCAAAGGTCACAATCTCTCCAACTGAATTGCAGACGTTCTTTGGCAGATACAAGGACAGCCTCCCACTCCAACCTGAGGCAGTCAAACTCGCACATATTCTGTTAAGGGTCACGGCAAGCCAGGCAACCATAGATTCGGCCCGGGTGAAAGCGTACAGTATCAAGGGAATGCTCGATGCCGGCGCCGATTTTGAACAGCTTGCCAAAGAATACTCCGATGACCCGTCGGCCGCCGATGGCGGGGATCTCGGATACTTCGGCAAGGGCGATCTTGTTCCGGAATTCGAGAATGTTGCGTTTGCGCTGCCGATTGGAGATGTGTCGGACGTTGTCGGGACTCAATACGGTTTCCATATCATAAAGTGCATCGACAAACAGGGAGACCGTGTCCGCTGCCAGCACATCCTCTGTATGGCAAAGGCTACCGATTCCGATAAGGCAGCAATCATAAGATTTGCCGACAGTCTGAGGTCGCTTGCCGAAGGCGGGGCGGATTTCGGAGAACTTGTCAAAGAATACTCTGTCGACGAGGAAACGAAGAAACAGGGCGGAGAACTCGGTTGGTTTGTTACTTCTGATCTGACCCCGGAGTTCGCTAAAGCAATAGGGGGTTTGAACGTCGGCGATATCTCCCCGCCGACAGAATCGCAGTTCGGCATTCACGTGCTGAAGGTGCTCGACAGACAGAAATCGCGCACATGGAGCATTGATGAGGACCGAGAGAGACTTAAGGATCTTGCCAGGCGACAGAAGACCGAGACTGTCGTCGCCTCACTTCTCGCCGAGATCAGAAGTGAAACCTATGTCGATATCCGGTAGCCATCGATGCGTCTCGACGACTACATTTCGACCGTCAGAATTGTCAAGCGGCGCACTATGGCCAAACTGATGATTGAAGGCGGAAAGGTAAAGATTAATGGAAAGTCTGTAAAGCCTGCTCATCCGGTTAGGATTGGTGACATCATCAGAGTGACCTCAGGGGAAAACAAAATAGATATCGAGGTGATCGACATACCTATGCGGTCGGTACGCAAAGATGAATGCGAGAAGTTCTACAAGAGATTGATCTGAATTACAGACATCGATGAGATCACATTTCCGGCCTCCTGCCACGCAGAAAGTTGTAACGAATTTTGGCATTTTCAGTATATTACGGTAGCTGCTGGAGCTGGGCTGGCACCTATCTGTGCTCAGTATTGGTCACATTGTTGAATGAGGAGGTATTTGTACTACCCTACGCAAGATCAGCTCGTTGAGAAAGCGATTCTGGTTGGCGTGAAGGTTCCGCCTGCGTCTGACTTCGAATTCCAGGAGTCGCTGCGCGAGCTCTCCTCACTGGTTATCTCGGCCGGAGCCGAGGTTGTCTCCACAGTCACACAGAATAGAGCCCGGATCGATCCGACGTTTTTTGTAGGTAAGGGGAAGGTCAACGAGATCGGTGACGGCATAGCCGAGCATGGCGGAAATCTGGTTGTGTTTGATGATCAGCTTTCGCCGGCTCAGGTGAGGAATCTCGAGAGGGAACTCGACGTCAAGGTAATCGATCGTGGCGCGCTCATCCTGGATATATTTGGAAGACGTGCGACAACCAATGAAGCTCAGGTGCAGGTCGAACTGGCACAACTTGAATACATGCTCCCCAGACTTACTCGGCAGTGGTCGCATTTCTCGAAACATGTTGGCGGAATCGGCACAAGGGGGCCGGGTGAAACGCAGCTTGAGAGTGACCGTAGATTGACACGTAAACGGATTCAGGCTCTTTCGGATCGTCTTATGAAGATCGACAGAGCGAGGGAGGTTCAGCGCAGGCGGCGAAGGAATCTCTTCAATGTTTGCCTCGTCGGATATACGAACGCCGGCAAATCAACTCTCTTTAACGCGCTCACAAATGAGAAAGTATGGGTCGAGAACATGCTGTTCTGCACACTCGACTCAACATCGAGAGCTTATTATATTGGTGATGGGCGGAAAGTCATCTTCACCGATACGGTTGGATTCATCAGGAAACTGCCGCATCAGTTGGTTGCGTCATTTCGCGCGACTCTTGACGAGGTTCGATATGCGGATCTTCTGGTTCACGTCGTCGATTTCGCGCATCCGCATTATGTCAGAAGGATTTCTGATGTCGATGAGGTGCTTACAGAGCTGGGAGCGCAGACAATCCCGAGAATCACAGTTTTTAACAAGATCGACGCCTCATCCGAGGCCTATCTTGATTTCGGTCAACTTGTTGTGCCTGAATCGAATAAGTTCTTTATCTCGGCGACCAAAAGAATCGGTCTCGATCTCCTGATTAAGAGAATTGCATATCTGGCCGAAAACTCTAAGGGAAAAGTATTGCATCAAGGAAGCCGGGATGAACAAGAATCAAGTGCTGATCGTAGATGACAACCCGAACATGTCGGCACTCCTGTCCGATATGCTCGACGTTTTTGATTTCAGTTCGGAGCAGGCAGTTGGGGGTGTGCAAGCTCTTGAAATGCTTTCCAAGGGTGAGTTCTCAATGGTGATTACCGATCTCAGAATGCCTGAGATGTCTGGTTCACAACTTCTCCAGACCATCAAGGAGAAGTATCCGGGATTGCCTGTTATCGTCATATCCGGGTACAATCTTGCAGAAGAAGAGGACACCATGCTTGCGGAACTTGCTGACGAGTTTATAAACAAGCCATTTCGCATGGACGACATCGAACGCGTTCTACAGAAGTTCTTCAACGCGTAACTCCTCCGATCGCATTGGATGCGATCATCAGATCAATTCACTCGATATCTGCAGAATAAGTCGGTAGACAGCTCTGCATCGATCTATGTCAGTTGCTCAGAATTCCGTAGCACAATCACCGGCGCTTCGGCAGGACAGCCGAGTCTGAACGGAAACCAGTGCCCAACTCCGGAAGATGTGTAAAGCTGTGAGCCGCCTCTTCTATAGTGACCCCAGTAGAAGTTTGGCGGATCGGTGGTCTCGAACATGGATTTCCCGCGGAAGGCGATCTGGCCGCCGTGAGTGTGACCTGAGAGAGTAAGTTCCGTTCCAAGATCTGCGGCCATGACGAATCCGCGAGGACGGTGAGACATGATGATCTTGAATGCATCAAATGGTGCTCCGTCGAGGCTCCGACGGACCGTGTCGCCCAGGAAGTCGTCGATGTCCGCGAAAAGCCGTGCCGGGTCGTCCGCACCACACAGGTACAGACCTGCTCCATCGATATCGAGAGTAAAGCCATTGTTTATGAATAATGGTACATCGCTGTGGGCATGAACATCCAAAGATAGCTTCAAACCGTGATAGTACTCGTGGTTGCCAATAGATGCGGCGCAACCAGCGCGCGGTTTCGACGCGGATATCATTCGCAAAGTCTCTGGAAGTTGCTTCGGCACGTCACATATATCGCCGGTCAGAAGCACGAGATCCGGTCTGAACTGCTCTGCATCTGTCAGAACATTCTCGAGATCTGTCAACTGGAAATATCGACCGAGGTGGAGGTCCGACAAATGTAGAATTCTGAAGCCATCGAGCTGCGGGGGGAGATCGCTGTAGTAGAGCGGCAGTTCGAACACTTTCACATTTGAAAACGAAGCTGCAAACCCGCCTGAGCCGGCTCCGAGCGCGGCCATGGGAAAAACCGCTGCGGTTCTATGCAGGAAAGTGCGTCGGCTCACGGGTCGCCCGGCCGAGACCGCTCCATCATACGCACGATCACGCTTTTTCAGACGATTCGCTATAGTGTTCAGAATTCCCGAGAATGGGAGAGATATTATCAGCGCGACCAGAGTCACAAGCATCAGTGATCCACAAATTGCGCCGATGGCTATCGCGATATTGGAAGATAGGTACATACCGATCCCCAATATGGTCCACCCGAGAAACGCCATTACTATCACAACCCAGACCAGGCGCCTGATCAGCTTTACATTCCACCAGTTCCTGTTGAGAAATTGAAGCTGGAGAATTACCAGCGCTCCGATTATGGCGATTACTCCGAATCCAAATAGTGCAAACCGCATTAACACCTCTGCTTAAGCAGTAAGATCGTCTCCGTCCGCAACAGAATCGACGGCGGAGAGTTCACTTCTCTCAACACTTCGCCGCCATGATACTCAGTTGTATCATCTTCCGCAAGGAAGCGATATGGCGTTTTGACGAACATGCCTCGAAATCGGATATCCCGATCTATTCGATAACTCTCTTATGATGCACAATTGATATTGCCGAATGCGTTGAGTAATCTTATAAGAGCTGTATATGTTGGTATCTGTTTGGCAGAATAAGGATGCCTTCTATCCCGGGGCAGCACCGTTCCACCCATCAGAGAATTATCCGGAGATGATATTCTCTGAGATCGGGAAAGAGCCGAATTATATCTACCGGGGGGTGCGGGAGTTATTCCGGCTGCAAGGTCTCGACAAGGTCAATCAGAATCAGCCCTCCTGGAATCCATTGGGAGAGTTAATCAGTCCGGGCGAAACTGTCCTGATAAAACCGAATCTGATCAAAGAGAATCATCCGAGGGATCCGGAAGGCTGGCTCTATATGATGACGCATGGGTCAGTGATCAGGGCTGTCTGCGATTATGTGGTGAAGGCGCTTGAGGGGATAGGCAAGATTGTGATTGCGGACGCTCCTCAGACTGACTCGTCCTTCGCCGAAATATGCAAACTGCTTGATCTTCGCGAATTGGAACAGTTCTACAAATCGAAGGGCGTCGAGTTCGATCTCGTAGATTTGCGTAAGTTCGAATGGAAATCGGTAGATGATGTCATCGTGTCTCGCAGAGATCTTGTGGGCGATCCGGAAGGATACGTGAAGTTCGATCTCGGCAAAGACAGCCTCTTCTTTGGTCATGCAGGTGAAGGGCATTATTATGGCGCTGATTACGATACATCGGAAATCAACATCCATCATTCCGGATCGAGGCAGGAGTATGTAATATCGGGCTCAGCGATCAAGTGTGATGTTTTCATCAACCTGCCGAAACTCAAGACTCACAAGAAAACCGGTGTCACTATCAGCCTCAAAAATCTGGTCGGTATAAATGGCGACAAGAACTTCCTGCCACACTACACTGAGGGGACACCGTCATCGGGCGGCGATCAGTTTCCGGATGGCACTATCGGAAGGAGTCTCGAAGCGGCTGGTCTGAGG
>Ga0180009_10001420_pt1 | contig 29411 bp, 36 predicted proteins | sample OS_PC_MetaG_FD_123537 | JGI IMG/M metagenome (GOLD analysis project Ga0180009, IMG submission 123537) | Groundwater microbial communities from the Aspo Hard Rock Laboratory (HRL) deep subsurface site, Sweden - OS_PC_MetaG | ecosystem: Environmental > Aquatic > Deep subsurface > Groundwater... | reverse complement strand
TTACATCCTCTTCAATATTCTGAAGAAGCTTTACAGCTTTCAATACCTCTGCTTTATCTTTTTTTGAGCCATAACTAAGTTTTTCGCAGGTTTTTTCCAATTCTATAATCTTCTCTAATATTGGCGCTTTATGGGGAAATGCCGGAAGCTTGCCACTAACCTTCTTGCTTTTAAACCATCTGTGGTTAAGCTGCATTCCTGGACCAATTCTTTTTGTTTTCTGAAGATATATTGCCAGGATATCAAGAGCAGCCCTTGATGCATGCAGACCTATTATGCGCTGGCTGTTTTCTATTCCCTTAACTTCAAGCGCCCAGTCAAATATAGCTTCTTTATGCTACTTTAGTGATTCTTCATGCTCTTCAGTTTTCATAATATTTGCCTGTCTTTTATGATATCTTATATCATATTTTTCTAATACTATATATCATATGATATTTAGTATATAAATGTTTTGATATTTAGCCATCTTAGTGAATTAGCTTATACAAACATAGGGCTTTTTTATTCTTTGCCTGATTTTTTTATGGGTTTTTTTAGAATTAATAAATGAATTCCGGAAAATAAGGCAATTAATCTTAAGAAATCACAATAAAAAAATCACTGTTGGTTATGCTTAAAGATTTTTAAGGAAAAACCTGTTTTAGCAACTTTTAGAAAACAAAATATTTTTTTATTGGATTCAAAATTAGTTGCACACAAATTGCTTGCAAATTGTCTTTAAGAAATATTAGCTAAATCCTACTTTAAACAGGATATATCCAAGCCCCCTTCTTCGAGGCATATTATCATATTATTTTCAATTTTATAAGAACTTATATCAGGATTATCCACTTTTGCCTTGCAGCATAAATTATTTGCAAGGTTTTCTGCAAGAAGGTCATATTGAAGCTCCAAATAATCTATTTCTTCTTGTTTTTCATTTCTTAGTTTGTCCAGCTCTTCATTTTTTTGGTCTAAATCCGCTCTCAATAAACTAAAATTTGTTTTCAGTGCATTTAATTCACTGTTGCACTCAGAAAATTTATCTGAGTATTTCTCTAATTCAGTCAAAAGCTCTTTATTGAATGCGCTGCAGGATGACAGGTTTGTGTCAGAGACCAGAAGTTTTGTTTTCAAGTCCTGTATGTCTTCTCCGTAATCTTCCACAGAATAATTTGATTCTTTTACCTGTTTGTATATAGTATAACCTATTATTCCCGGTCTTATTATGAATATTAACAGTATTATAGCAATAACTATTATTAATGCAAGAATAATATTTCTTTTAAGTTTTTCTTCAACCATACAGACTTTAAATTAGATGTCTAATTTTTTAAATCTTTCTATTTCTGGGATTTTTACATTAATAATAAATTTCCCGTCAATAAAATCAGAATAAAAAAAATCACTACTAACTGGTTATGCTTATATATTTTTAAAGGAAAATCTGTTTTAACAACTTTTAGAAAACAAAACAGCACAAAACAAACCAATTCTTTACGCTAAAATTATTTTATGTGCAGTTATTTTAAGATTAGAATAAGAATAATTTAAGATAAGAATAAGCATAAAATAAAAATAAAAAAATAGAGGCAGAAAATGAAAGAAGGAATGATAAAGCAAAAAAAAGATTAAGAGCATCTCTCTGATATTCTCTTCATCCCTTCCGGCATAAGCTCCTCAAGTTCTATACCCTTTGCTAAGTATGGTTTGACATTGTGCATCGCACCTATGATAAGTAAGCCAGTTTCTTCTTCTTTTAATGATTTGTTTATGTTATCTGCGATTGCCATGTCTCTTTTTTCCCCTCTTTCAGCTTGTTCTGATTGTTGCTTCGCAATTTTAACTGTTAGCTCTTTTATCTCTTCCTCCTCTTTCGGGTTGTACTTCTTCCCCTTGCTTAACTCTTCTTTAACCTTAATGAGTTTGACATAATTTTGAAAGAATGTTGCTTCTTCCAATACTAGTTTTGGGTCTTCTGTTTGTTTTATTTCCGATCCTTTCTTTGCTAAGTTTAATACTAGTTCATAGCTTCTGCTTCCAGCTGATACTTTCTCTTCCAGATCGTTCAGGAATTGGTCGTAAATTTCTGGTTTTGTTTTTGCAACAGTTGCCCAGTCAATAGCCCCGCCATCCTGGTATATTTTATCAACTTTTTCTTTTTCAAACTTCTTTCCTAATAAATCATAAAAATTGTTTATCACTTTTTCAAGTTTCTTAATTCCTTCGCTTCCGTAAGCCTTTTTCTCGATGTTTTTTATGTCGTCTGCTGATATGCCTAAGGTTTTGTTTTCAAGGTCTGTACTAAGGTGTATGTCGTATACGCAAAATAGTTTTCTCATTTTTTGTTCCCTCTATCTTAATCAATAATAATACCATTATTTTTGTTATAATTGTATTTCTATAATTATTTTTTCAAAACTGAGATTGAATAAAATGTTAAGTGCTATATAAAGTAAAAGGTTTTCGCAAGCATTTCTGTGCATAATTTTTCATTTGCCTATTACCTCCCAATGCCCACTTTTAGTTGGACCTTTCCATTCAACAACTCCTTTCTTCCTTAATTGTTTAATATGATATTTCACCCCATCTATAGTAATACCCAATTGTTTTGCAAGTTCCTCTTTCGTAATTTTTGGGTTTTTCCTAACTAAAATAAGGATACTCTCACCAGTTTTAAGGGTAGTTTTCCCCACAGTTTTCTCCACAGTTTTCTCACTAATTTGAGAGTAAACAACTGCTTTAGTTTCAACAGGATGGAATCTGTAATAAGGCTCTTTATTGCCTAATTGGTTGCCTAATTGGTTACTTAAAAACATAATATACCGACCTCCCTTTACCTTTTCTTACCAAAATATTTTCTTTTACAAGCTGGTTTAATTCCATTAAAGATATTCTCTTTGAGATAGAATTTATTTTTCCATGTATCATTTGCTCCTCCTTTTTACAGTATCATTTACAGTATCATTTACAGTGCCATCTAGACAGTAATAACCTGTTTTTGGCGGACCAACAAACCGAATTATTTTACTTTTGACTTTCTGTCACCTTTTGTCACCTTTTGTCACCTTTATAATATAATATCTCCCCCTACCAGTAACAGAGCCTTTTTGTACAACTACACCAAGTTTAACTAGTTGATTTAAATCACGTATAGCTGTTCTTTTACTACAACCTATGAGTTCAATGTACTGTTGTGTTGTTATTTTTTCTTCTCCTTCTATACCTCTATCAAAAAACTTCTTTTGTCTCTGGTTCAGCTTACTTTCATCCAGTACAGGAATTTTTTGTATTGCAGGATTAACAAACTTAATAACAAAAAAACCTTGTTTTTCTATGAATTCAGGATTTGGTAGATTCCATTTCCTCATAGACTCCCTAATTCTCAAGAAGCCAGTTCCTCTTTTATCCATAACCCCTGATTTGCTTAGTACCTCAACCAAAACCTTATTCCTACTCTTAGGAATATAATCATCTTTCATAATATCACTAATTTTAAGGGGTCTTAATAGTTCTCCAGGACTTATAATATCAATATGGCTATTAAACATTCTAAGTAAAATAGCATTAGAACTATGCCAGTCTCTATGCACTAAAGCATTGATTATAGCTTCTCTTAGTGCTTCAACTGGATATTCTGTTCTAAATTCTGTTTTAAAACCAATAACTTTAGCAGGTGTTCTCATATTTTTAAGCATGAATTCTTCTGTTAGTTTAATTATCTCAAATAAAGTTCCATGGATATCCTTTCTGTCTAACCATTCTACCATAGAATCCCCAACATACCTGTCTGCTCTTATTTCACATTGTGTTATGTTTAAATGTGAGTTTTTGCCAAACAATAAAATACCTGCAATTGTTGGTATTAGTCGATCATTTTCTTTAACAATAAAATGCTCCTTTAACATTAACTCACTCAAGTAACCATTGTTCAATTGTTTTGTTAACTCACTTTTTTTCAAATATTTTTTCACTTTTTCTAAATCCAAATCATCTAAACCAGCGTTTTCAACAGGAAAAACATCCTGTGACTTGCTTGATCCTTCCCTATACAATCTTGCGATTTCTTCCTTATTTGCAATAACATTAGAAGAGCCAATTCTTACTCTTGGTTTTGATTCACCTCTGACAAAATAAGGTGTATCTTTTCCTTTAGGGCAATGAACAACAATGAAATCCCTATTTTCATATTTTATAAATTCAATTTTTGGCTCTTCATCAAGCCGGCACCAATGCCTTATTATTTGGGTAAACCTATGTTCTGCCTTCTGTGGCTCTTTGATGCCAAGGAGTTTTCTCCCTTTATCTTCCACACCAAGAATTATCTTGCCCCCTCTTGAATTATAAAAGGCAGTAACTAACTGGGCAACTTTTTTAGATTCAGGCAACTCCAGCTTGAAATCCAAATCCTTATTTTCTTTTTCTTTTACAAATTTTTCCACATTCATTTTGAAGTTTGAACTGTTAAAGCCTATTGCCCTTAACTTATTTTTATGTTTTGCCTGATTTTTTCATTGGTTTTTTTAGAATTAGCGAATAAATTTCGGAAAAATAAGGCAATTAATCTTAAGAATTAGAAAAAGCAAAATATCTTATTAGCTGTATTCTACTATCTTTCTTATTTTAGCTGTTATTTTCATTTTCTTAAAAAGCTTCATAAAAACAGTTGAATGCTTTGTTAGAACTATGATGCTTCCCTTACTTAATTTTTCACCACCATACTGATTCAGAAGCCCTTTATATTCTTTTTTCTCAGCCTTATACCCAAATAATCTTTTAAATAATAACACTCTTCTTGATTCAGGTTTTATCTTTTCCCATGAAAAGATGGTTTTGTGAACAGCATTTCCTGGTGTTGATTCATATTTCCCGTATAATAAAATGCCATTTGATATTATGCTGTTCTTTATATCCTTCCAGTTATCCAATCTTCCTGTAATAATTTTGATATCATTCTTTATTCCCTTTAATTCCCAGTAATTCCTGCATCTCATCGAACTGAAGAACATGCTCTTTATTTTTTCAGCAGACTTTTCAATATTCACATTATTCACAGTTTCTATAAATAAATCAACATCGCTGTTAGCATCAGCTTCTTCTCTAGCAACAGAGCCAAATAGGATTATTTTCTCAATCTTGCTTGTATCAACCCTTTCCAGAAAAAAGGATATAAAATCAATAGCATAGCTTAATAGTCTTTTAGTCAAGATCAACACCCTTATCCTTAAATATTTTCTTTAGCTCATTGAACTTGTTTATTATCTCCTTAATAAAATTCTCTGACTTTGGTGTTCCGTAACAAAGAGGGTCTCTGCTCTCCTCAATAAAGGTCATCAATTTTAAGATTCTTTCTTTGTCTTTAAAATCAAAAGGAAACTTCTCCTTTATTTTATTCTTTGATTTGAACCATTCGTGTTTAACTATAAATCCCGGATCCACTATTTTATTCTTATGCAGAAGAATTTCAAACATATCAGCAGAAGCTGCAGAAATGCTAAAGCCTATTGTTCTTTGTCTCTTTGTAATATCTTTTGTTATACTCTCGTCTATTACTTCTATGCTTTCTTTCAGTCTTTCCAGATGTTTTTCTATATTCATAGTTACAAACGTAACCTCCTTATTGGTACAATTGTAACTAATAATAATTATTAAATATATATAAATGTTTTGGTTACAAACGTAACTATAATATAGTTACAAACGTAACCAGAAAATATCTGTTGAGTGGATAATACATCAAATTAAATTCAAGAATACCCAAAAAAATTAACAAAAAAACACTAATCCTTTCCCATTGAATCAAGAAGATTAACAGACCAGAGCATGGCCTCATCAGCATAGTAAAACATTGTTTTATAGGGAGTGCCATCTGGGTTAAAGAGCTCAAGATAATTCCCATACTTTTCAACATTTCTAACATACTGGCCAATGTATTCCCTTGCCTTTTCCTTATCAATCTTTTTAACAACATCAATAAAGCACTGGCCAAGATTTGTCCAGATAGTATTGCCCTCATAATTAGGAACTAAAATACTATACAAGAGCAAATAATTTCCAACCTGCTCTTTTGTATATTTCAAAGGAAATGGCTTGTCTAGACCATCCCTTTGTATTGACTCAAATGATAATTTAATCATTTTCTTTGAATCAAACAATCCGGTCCAGTAGGGAAAAACATTTGCATCTCCTGCTATATAATCAAGACCAGATAAATCATCCAGAAAATAATTTCCTGTCCAGAAATTATCTTTTATTATTTTTTTGAAATTATAGCTTTTGAAAGGATTATACAAGCCAAAATAATCAATGTCATTGTTTAGCATAGCAATCATTGAATTATTATAAACAGAAGAGCTTCTTAATGCATTATCTTTCATTGAGGAAAAATAAGCATTCTTTTTTATCAATCCAGTATCAGTGTTAAATGATTTAAAAAAAGCCTTTCTTATTTCTTTTTCTAAAAAAAACCTATGCTTGAACAAGAGCTCTTTTGCATCAGCTAATCTTATTGAATGGATGAGATAAGCAACTGACTCTGGAGTATAATATGGAAAGTCAAAAACAGAACCATGATAGATTGTAGTAGTTACCTTATTACTCCTTGAATAAGTATCTAATGCAAATTCAAGTGTTTTAACAACTTTATCCCTATAACCAAGATTCAATAATGCCTGCACACTTATTCCAAAATCCCTTATATAAAAACAGGAAAAATGTCCAGCACTTGCCTGAAAAAACCTCTTGTTCCAGCAGTCATTAATTGCTTGCCTTAATATCTGCTTTGTATTTCCATTATATTTTCTTATGCCCCCTAACCTAACCTTAACAGACCTCTTAAAAACACCAAGCCCTTTTTTCAGGAGGATAAGTTTCATTTTTTTTAGATTATTATTTATTTAAGTGATTATTTTTTTAATACTGCTAATTTTTATTTATTGTTCCCTGCTATATTCTTAAATTTAATCTTGTGCAAGGCAAGGTATGACAACCCCAAAAATACCCATATCATGTCCCTGCCCCTGATAATAATACTAAGTGCAAGTCCTATACCTTTGCTTACTCTCAGGATAGCAGATGCAGATGACTGTCCAAATTCCAAAGCACCGAGAGCAGCAGGCACTGGAATTATGTAGGCAAGGCCAACAAGAGACAGCACTATGAAGATAGCTACAAATGATGCATTATAGCCCAATAAAAGCAATGCCAGCTTATATTCAAAAAACATCAAAATCCATACCAAAAGAAAAACAAGCGAGGTATCCCTGAATCCTTTTTTGTTGTACTTAAAAAAGTAAATCAAATGCAATTCCATGCCCTTGATGTCTTTTTCATATTTTTTAGTAAGCTTCCATTTATTAAGCCTGAGCAGCCTGAAGCATGTTGTAAAAAACCCCTTTTCTGTTATGGTTAAATGATAAAAAGAATATATTGCAGCAGCCATTGCAAAAAAGCTCAAAACCATAAGGGTTGCTGTTCTTTCTGAGACAGTGAAATTAGCTAAAATAATAAGTATGGTTATGCATGCAAAAAATCCATTGAGACTTAAGTCAAGTGATTTATCAATAACAACAGAGGATAATGCTTTTTTAAATGGAATATTATGGTTGGTTTTAAGCAGGTATGCCCTTACAGGCTCGCCACCCATATGAGCAGCAGGGGTTACATAACTCACTCCAAAACCAGCCAGTTTATATATAAAAAGTTTTGGAAAAGGTATTTTGCAACCCTGGGATTTTAAAATTATGCTCCACTTGAGCGTATGCAGAAGCATCATTATTATTGATACTATTATAAACAATATAAGCTTGTCAAAAGAGAAATAGCTGAAAGCCTTTAATATTTCCTCAACCTTAATATACCAAAAAAGGAATATTACTATAATAATTCCGATTATTGCAGATAATAATTCTGATTTTATTTTTCTCATTTTAAAAAACGAGCCTGCCGGGACTTTCACAATGGTTGCGAGCGAAGCGAGCTAAGGGGGTTTGGCTTTTAAGCCAAACCCTCTGTTGCGTATCAAATGCGCGTAACCATTTGTTCGAACCCGGGATCTACAGCTTAGGAGGCTGTCACCCTATCCAGACTAGGCTACAGGCTCATAAGCCAGGAAAAATATGAAGCTTTATTAATGTTTTGTGTTTTTATACTTGCATGTATGTAATAAAACAGGTTCCAGAAGATTTTATAGTAAAAGAGGTAAATGATATTGAATTAAAGGAAAATGGGAATTACAGTTATTTTATTCTTAAAAAAAAGAACTACACAACAGAAAAAGCTGTTTCAACTATTACACATTACCTAAAAATAGATAGAAGGAAAATAGGATATGCTGGCTCAAAGGACAAAAATGCTATAACAGAGCAGATGATTTCTATACAATGGTTTAACAAAACAAAGGATATTGAATTAAAAGACATTGAGCTTATTTACAAAGGCATGGGTAATGAAAGACTTAGTTTAGGTGATTTAAAGGAAAATAAATTCACTATAACAGTAAGAAACCTAAACAAAGAAGAAATTAAAATCAATTCAGATGTTCTCTCAGTCCCAAATTATTTTGATGAGCAGAGGTTCAGCAAAAACAATTATTTAATAGGAAAATCAATACTGAAAAAGGACTTCAAGAAAGCAGTTGGTTTGATTTTAGAAGATTCTTCTGAAAAAACATCTTGTTTTGAAGAAGATGTAAAAGAGCATATTTCAAAATCACCCAATGACTTTGTTGGCGCAATAAAAAAAGTTCCAAAGAAAATAAGAATGATGTATGTCCATGCTTTCCAAAGTTTAATATTCAACAAAACAGTTTCTGAGTTAATAATGTCAGAAACAGAAGATTACAAGGAAGTTAATTATTCACAAGGGATTTTTGTTTTTCCAAATAAAGACCTAAATAACATCAAAATACCAATAGTTGGTTTTGGAACTGAATTCAAAGACAATAAATTAAAGGAAATCTCATTGAAACTTCTTAAAGAGGAAGGAATAACTTTAAGGGACTTCATTGTAAGAGGGATGCCAGAACTTGCCTCAGAGGGAGATGAAAGAAATATGTTTGTAAAAGCAGAAAAATTAAACATAAAAACAGAAGATGATGAGCTAAACAAAAACAAAAAGAAATGCATTATATCATTCACGCTTCCAAAAGGCTCTTATGCAACAATAATTATTAAGAAAATTTTTAGTTATACACCCAAAACCAAATAAGAGTACAACTTGTTCATTAAAAGAAAGCTTTATATTTAGGCTAGTTTTTCAATATTGCATGATTAAAGCAATAATTTTTGATTATGGCGGAGTATTGTCTGTTGAAGGCAGTCTTAGTTCTTTTGGTGAAATATATGCACCTAAATTAGGGGTAGATCCTGAAGAATTAAAAAGAGTGATTATTGATAATTGGTTCAAAGCAAGAATAAGCAAGATGGATTCAAAATTGTTCTGGCTAAATATTTCTAAATTCCTGGAAATAGACCAGAAAATCCTTAGAAAAGATTTACTGGAATTTTCCGGATTTAATCATGAAGTTTTAGACCTGATTAAAAAATTAAAAAAGAACTATAAAGTAGGCTTGCTATCCAACCAAATAGAAGACTGGTTAGAAGAGATTATTGCTGAACATAAACTAAATGAGGTTTTTGATGTAATTACAACATCATATAAATCAAAAATAGCAAAACCAGATATTTCTATTTTCAAAGAAATAGTTGAACAATTAGGTGTTAATCCAACTGAATGCATTTATATAGATGATTTGGAAAAAAACATTCAACCTGCAAAGGAATTAGGAATGAAGATGATTTTATTTAAAAATTTTGAACAATTAAAAAAAGAACTTATTTCTTTTTCAATAAAAATAGACTAACCAGATTTTATTCATCCAATGCCTTTCTGGCATCAGCTATTATCTCATCAACCTGCTCAAAAGGCCTGTTAGCATCAATATCTGCAAGAAGGCCTTTTTCTTTGTAATATTCTATTAAAGGTTCTGTCTGTTTTTTGTAAACATCAAGCCTTTTTTTAATTGAGTCCGGCTTGTCGTCATCCCTCTGGATAAGTTTTCCATTACATTCATCACAAACACCCTCTGTTTTTGGAGGAATATTCTTAATATGGAATATAGCTCCACATTCAATGCAAACCCTTCTGCCAGACAACCTGCTAATTATTATCTCTTCTGAAGCTGTGAAATTCAGCACCTTATCAATAACAACTATATTAGAAAGTGCATCTGCCTGTGCTATTGTCCTTGGAAAGCCATCAAACATAAAGCCGTTTTTGCAGTCATCCTGCTTTAGCCTTTGCTCAACAATTTTTATTGTGACATCATCGGGCACAAGATTGCCCTTATCATAATATGTTTTGGCAAGCAAGCCAATCTCTGTTTTGTTCTTAATAGCTTCCCTGAACATATCTCCTGTTGAAATCTGTGGAATATTATATATTTTTGATATTCTCTCTGCATAAGTTCCCTTGCCAACACCTGGTGAGCCCAATAACACAATATTCATCTTAACCAAAATACCTCGCTTTGTATTCTTTTGTTGATTCTTTTTCCCAAAAATTCTTTATCTTTTTAATAAAACCGGTTGTCTCAATTCTTATTTTGTTCCATGAGCTAAAAAAATTATTAATAAAATCAGCATCATTTTTCTCATCAGGATTTACTGAAAGCTCTAATGCTAATTTTTCAAGCACTTTAATCCTTTTGTACAATTCAAATATCTTTTTTCTTTCATCATCATCAAATGCCTTATACTCATAAATGTTTGCTATGCTGTTGTCAGGGCTTAACAAATCCTCTAAGAACTCACACATTGCATTTATTTTATCAGCTATCTTTTTCCTTATTTTTCTAAGCAAGAATTCTTCACACTCTATAGTTGATATCTCAAACTCATGGTTTAGTTCATTAAAATCAGGAAGAGTATGCTTCGCTTTCAGTTCATCATATTTCCTCTTTATTTTTTGTTCCATTTTTAAAAGTAAAAGCCTCGGAGGGGAGTCGAACCCCCGACCTGCGGATTACAAGTCCGCCGCTATAGCCACTAAGCCACCGAGGCATAAAACCTAGTGGTAAGCTGATAATATATATAGTTTTCTGTTAAAATCAAGGAAAATTTTATATCATAAAAATCCACAGTGGATTTTTAGGACACAAGGAAAACTTAGTTTTCCAGTGTGCCAAAAATGCAGAGCATTTTTGAGCATGCCAGAAATGCTCATCATTATACTAAAGTATGCGGTTTTCGCAAGCATTTCTGTGCATAATACTTTTAGGAGTAAAAACAAAATATTTAAATATAACCTATAATTAGTATCAATTGATACTATTAGTAGTATAATTTAAAATGTTTACAAGAACCCAAGAACAAATTTTGATTTTTTTATTAAGCAAACCAGAAGAGCAGCTTACAATTAGAGGTATTGCGAAAAGACTGGGCAAATCATACACATTAGTTTATAATAATATTGCTAAACTAGAGAAGGAAAGCATTATTAGGAAACAAAATGTTCCTCCTGGGCAGATTATAACATTAAATGAATTTGCACCCACAGAAATTTTTGTTGATATTGAACTAAAAAGAAAAAAAGAATTCCTAAAAAAATATCCATGGGTGCAAGTAATGCTTAGGGATATTTTGTTATCTACTAAAAATCTTTTTTTTACTCTGCTTGTTTTTGGCTCTTATGCTAAAGCAACACAAACAAAGAGTTCTGATTTTGACTTATTAATCATTGTGCAGGACAAAAAAGATATAAAGGATGTAGAGTATGCTATAGGGGGGGCTTATACCAAAGTTAAAAAAGGATTGAATTTTGTTGATATAAATGATTTTAAAGAAATGATTAAAAATACAAACGAATTGAATATTGGAAATGAAGCAAAAAAACACCACATTGTACTATATGGAGTAGAAGTATACTATCAATTGCTAGAAAGGATTTATAAAAGATGAAAGTAAATGATGTAATAAAAAATAAAATTAAAATTGCTGAAAAAAGAGTCCTAGAACTTGTTAAAGCAGGCAATCTAAAGAAGCTCTCTGAAACAGAAAAACATCAAATAAGCAGATTCTATGAAGAGAAAAGTAAGAATAGGTTAGAAACAGCAAAGATTATCTATAATGCCTCAAAAGGCTCATATAAAGAAGGAATTAGTGAGGGATACAAAGATTATGCAGAAGTTGTAGCTGCAGCCTATTATTCTATGTATTATATTGTTCATGCATTTTTAGCATTAAAATATAAAACAAAACTTAGAGAAGGTTTAAGGGGCGTTCACGCAATAACTGAACACATTATACTCTACTATCTTGTTAAGACTAAAAAATTAGCAAAACACCTTTATGAAGAATATTTAAAGACCTATGAAACCACTGCTCAAATTCAAAAATTTAATGTAGAGGATTTTCAAGAACAGGCCTATAAATATGCTAAACAATATGATGAAAGCCGAACTGCAAGAGAAATATTCACTTATAATGTTACACCAAGTGTAGAAGAGTATAATACCAAGCAAGCAATTAGTGCTGCAGAAGAATTTATTAATACTATAAGGCAAGTTATGATTCAAAAATAAAAAAAGCAAACATTCTTTAATAATAAATGATTAGGTTAGGGTAGCAAGAAAAATTGGGGTTAGATGTTGAAAATGGTATTAATATGTAATTATTATGTAAGTATGAGATGTAATTCAAAATGTGAATTCTGTAATATTTGGAATTCCAAAGATAATTCATTGGCGAAATATTCAGATTTTGAAAACAACATAAAAGATTTAAAAGCTTTAGGAGTAAAATTAATTGACTTTACGGGTGGAGAACCATTAATGAATCCAGAAATAGATTTGTTCTTAAAATTAGCAAAAGTATATAAAATTAGAACTGCATTAACAACTAACGCTATTTTATTTCCAAAGAAATGGAGAAAGATACATAATCTCGTTGATATCTTAAGTTTTTCATTGGATGGTTATAACGAAGATACACATAACAAAATTAGGGGAGTCAATTGCTTCAATAGTTTAATGGAAAGTATTAGTATAGCCCAAAAGGAGAGATTTAATTTTTATATTATACATACAATTACTAATAAAAATTATAAGAACCTGGGCCGAGTATTATCTTTAGCAAAACAAAAAAAATTTTTAGTAAAAATCAATCCTGAGTTCAGTTATTTTAGAAATAGTGGTTTTAATAGAGCTTACATAAGAGAGATTTTAAAATATAAACACCATCCAAACATATTAATTAATTATGCTCAATTAAAATTTCTCAAGAAAAATTATGTAAACCCTCCTTGTAAGATAGCAAAAACAAACATTGTAATTAGTTCAAGTAATGAATTAATTTTACCATGCTTTCATCATCAAATTAAGAAATTGAAAATAAACTCTAACTTGAAGAAAATTTATAAATCCCCTGAAGTCAGAAAACTTTTAAAAAATGCAGGTAAGTTTAACTTTTGTAGAGGATGTTCACTTTGGTGTTATTTCGTTCCGTCTTTTTTATATAATATAAATTTTTTTAAAGATAATATAAAATGTGGTATTGATTATCTTTTAAAAAAAAGAAGATTAAATTAGTGGTACAATAATAAAAACTGAAAAATCAAAATAAGTACACTGTAATGATTTAACAACTAAAAATAAAGGCAATTTCATGAAAATTGGCATATTCACAAATGTTTACAAGCCAGTCATAAATGGTGTTGTTAATTCGATATCTTCTTTCAAAAAAGGGCTGGAAGAGCTTGGGCATGATGTTTACATATTTGCCCCAAAACACCCAAATTATAAAGACAATGAAAAAGGAATATTTAGGATTGAATCTATAAGATTATCTTCAAAAGAGAAATACAGGCTGTCGCTTCCAATATTCAGAAAATCACTAAAAGTTATCAAACAACTGGATATTATACATACACAGTATCCATTTATTATGGGAAACTACGGCTCTTTTTTTGCAGATTGGTATAATAAACCACTGATTTTTACCCACCATACTCAATATGAAAAATATACCCATTATATCCCATTTGAGCAGGAGATAACAAAAAAATTTACAAGATGGATTGTAAGAGATTATGCCAATAAATGCGATTGTGTAATAGCTCCTTCTGAGAGCATTAAAAAGATGCTTCTAAACCAAGGAATCAGATCAAGGATTGAGGTTGTTCCAACAGGCATTAACCTAGAGGTTTTTGGAAATCCCAACAGGGAAATTATCAGAAAAAAATACAACCTTGGTCAAGAGCAAAAACTGCTTTTATATGCCGGAAGGATAGCAAAAGAAAAAAATCTTGAGTTTCTCCTGAAAGCATTTAAGCTTGTTCTTAATAAAAAGCCAAACACTTATTTGATGCTTGTCGGTCGTTGCACTAAAAAAAATTATTTAATTGATTTAATCAAAAAACTTCATTTGGAGACAAAGGTTTTTTTAGTTGGGCACTCAAATGCTGTGCAGAATTATTATGGGGCAGCAGACCTTTTTGTCTTCAGTTCTGTGACTGAAACCCAAGGCCTGGTTTTAGTCGAGGCAATGGCAGCAGGAACACCTGTTGTTGCAGTTGATTCTCCAGGAATAAGAGAGGTAGTTGATGGAAAAAACGGATTGTTGGCTAAAGAATCCCTGACTGAATTTAGTGAAAAAGTAATCAAGGTGCTTGATGACAACAAGTTAAGGGAAAAAATGTCTAAGAATGCAAGAAAAACAGCAAGCAATTATTCAATCTCAAAAATGTCCAGAAAAATGCTTAAAGTCTATAAGTCAGTTTTAAAGTAATTATTTTTTTTCTGCATAAAAAATTCCATATTCCCATAAATTTTCTTTCAAAGCCTTATGTTGAAAATATGCCCCAATCACATTTTTTGTTTGAAATTTATTTCTAATTCCAAGGAAATTGGAAATATAAGTAACAATAAAACCAGGAAAAGAAGCCAGATACATTCTTTTAGATGAATTCATAACCTTATCATTAATTTTTTCATATATTATATTTTTGAATCCTATAGCCTTTGATCTGGTTTTAAAAAATAATGGGGTTTCCAAAGAATCAACTGCCCAGCTATTTAACCATTTATTTATTAATTTTTTTTCCTTCTCAGAAAAATTTGATTTTGAGTTAAAACCATCAGCAACAACCAATCTTCCTCTCTTTTTTAATAATCTATAAGCTTCTCTCAGGAATTTTTCTTTGTTAGAATAACAAACACTTTCTAATGCAAAAATAACATCAAAACTATTTGATTTGAATTTTGTATTCATGTAATCCTGATTTGAAAAATTAACTAAGGAGCTTACATTAAGCTTTTTTGCAAGTTTTTTGGCTTTATCAACCTGATTCTGGGAAATTGTAATTCCTTCAATTTTACAGCCGATTTTTCTAGCAATAAAGATGGAAGTTCCTCCAATTCCGCATCCAGCATCCAGAATTCTGTCGGTTTTTTTTATTTTTGCTTTTTCTATTATTATTTCATTGAATCTTAAGAGAGACTGGTCAAAATTTTTTACTTTTTCATCCCAGTATCCATAATGAAAAGCATAACTTTTATTCAGATGCCAAAGAAGCTTATAGTCAATTTCACAGGAATCATAATATTTGATTATCTGTTCATTATTGGATTTCATATTCAATAAGAAAATTTAAATTTAATTAATAAATCACTCTTCTTCTTTCTTAAAGCTTTCTGGAAGGTCGATGAGGTATTTCCCTTCTTCCAGCTTGTATATCAGTGGCCTTTTCTTGAACAGATTAACAATATCAAGCTCATACTTTCCAGGCTTGAGTATTCTTATTGACTCCAGGTCAAGAACAACTGGCTTTTCCACTCCTCTTTCTATGCCAATAAGGTCAAAAACATCTTTTTCAATCTCATCTTTTTCTTTAGTTGTCAAGTCAGTTACTATGTTTTTTGTCTCTTCAAGCTTTTTTTTGCTTATGTAAAAGAATAATCTTCCGCCGCACGGGCAGCCCTTTAATATCTCTTCAGCTCCATCATCATAGAGTTTTCCACACCTGACACATTGATGAGGCATTTTATCTCAAGAATTAGCTCTTCCTCCTTTTTCTTGCTTTAGTATCATCTTCAGTAAGAAGCTGTATCTTATCAGGATCTTTTTTTATCTCTCTTACAACAGATGCAGGCCCGATAATGGTTAAGCCCTGCCTGTCACCCAACAGCATATTAACAAAATTTCTTTTTATCTTTCTGAATAAGTCACTCTCTTTCTTGTCTGGATAGATAACAGAAAGCTCTATTCCCTTGAAATCCTTGTCTATCTCTTCCATTGTTGCTTTTATAAGCTCTGTTTCTTCCTCTTTTCTTAATCTGCCCTGTAACAAAACTATCCTGTTTTCCTTTGTTATGTTAAGGAGTTTTCTTATTCTTCCAACAGAGCTGAGATATTCTATTTCAGTGTATGGAACAAACTGCAATGTTAACATTATCCTACCACCTTAAATAATCCTTCGTAAAACTCATCAATATTGTTGCCATACTTAGCAGATATCCCAACAACATGATACTGTGGAAATGCTGACTGGACTTTTTTTATCTTTGCCTTCTTTAAATCTACTTTATTGGCTACTATCAAAACAGGAATCTTCCTTGCCTCTAAGTTTCCGATGATTGTTATGTTAACCTGCGAATATGGGTCTTTTGTTGCATCAAGAACAACAACCACTGTGTCCATGTTGTCAAGCCACCTTATAGAATCTATAACCCCTTTTGTTGCCTCTTTTGCCCTTTTCTTGGCTTTGGTTGCAGTCAGACCAAACTTCATAAAATCCTCATAATCAATCTTGGTTGCAATTCCTGGAGTGTCAACAAGATTAAAAGAAATCTCTTTTTTGCCGCTTTTGATGCTTATCTGCTCTTTTATCTGTATCTCCCTTGTTTCATGGGGTATGTTTGTTACCTTGCCCATGCTCTCTCCCAGCCAGTCCTCGCAGATTTTATTGGCCAAAGTAGTCTTGCCAGCATTTGGCGGCCCATATAAGCCAAGCTTTATGTGCTTTTTCCTCCTGAAAAGGTTTTTAAAGAAAGTTTTTATGAATTTCTCAAATATATTTGCCATTTTTGTAAATTATAGTTTAACTATTATATATAAAGTTTTGGTTTTTAAGTATGAATTATATACCTAAATCTATTTTATCTCTGCTTATTATTCACAACCAGACTAAAAATAAAACAAACATTTACCTCTTAGAAATATTTGTTTATGTATTCGTGAGCATAATATGCAGCAGTCACTCCTTGTGAGACTCCTATGATTGCCTGCTTCCATTCAGTGTTTGTGACATCGCCTATAGCATAAAATCCCGGAATGTTTGTCTCTGACCTTTGGTTAATTATTACTTCTCCTTTGGCATTTAAATTAACTTTAATATCATCTGCTAATTTGCTAAGCGGGGTAAGGCCTATATAAATAAATACACCTTCTAATTTCAATTCTGTGCTTCCTTTGTATGGCTTATTAAAAACAACTTTCTCAACACTGTCTTTGCCTTTTATCTCTTTTACTTCAATGCTGTTTATGACTTCTATCTTATTTTTCTGGATATTCTCCTGCAATTTTTTAGAGTTTGAGAATTCAGGATGAAGCTCCTCTTCATTGTTTATGATGTAAATTTTTTTTGCATATCCTGTGAGCAGATTAGCTTCTTTTACAGCACTATCCCCCCCGCCTATTACTGCGATGATCTTGTTTTTTACATGATTGGCATCACAAAGAGCACAATAATAAACTCCTTTTCCAAAAAATTCCTTTTCCCCAGGAACACCTAGCTTTTTCACTTTAGTGCCTGTTGCAAAAATAATGGTTTTGCTGTTAAATGCTTTTTTCTCAAGATGGACTGTAAATATTTCTTTCTCTGATTTTTTCACAGAAATTTTTTCAACTATGTCTGTAAGAATATCAACATCATAATCCATTGCATGATTTTCTATGAGCTGGGCAAGCTTCTGGCCGTCTATGGAAACAAAGCCAGGGTAGTTCTCCACAGTTCCTGTTAGTGCTATTGTTCCTCCAGGCACTTCTCCAATTACCAGGGTTTTGAGCCCTAATCTTGCAGCATACATACCTGATGCTAAACCTGCCACCCCTGTGCCAATGATTATTACATCATACAGTATTGATTCATTAGGCTCGTGATTATAGTTGTTTCTTGGTTCAAATATTATTTCTTCTTTTGTGTTTGGCATTGTTCCCTCCTTATCTTAGAAGATGCGGTGCAAAAACTAAGATAATTCCTAATATTGTAAGTATAACTCCTCCCAGTAATCTGCAATATTTTGCATATTTCTCTCCTAAAGAGCTTCCGATTGCAAATGCAGCCATGCTAAAAATAACTAAATCATCCAGCATGAAAAACAAGGTGTACAATCCTATGTATGCATAATGCTGCAAAGTCGATAATCCGCTGATAGCAAGTATTTGCGTAAAAACAGCTGGTATTGCAGAAGAGCATACAAACTCAACTGAGTTGACAACAAAAGCAAGCCCAATTATTGATAATATAATTGCAATTGAAAGAGGCTGGGAAATTATTTTCCGGATTTTAGTCATTGTTTTTTCATGTGATTGCTCATCACCCACTTCGCAAGCCAGATCTCCTTTAGTTGTGAAATATTCCTTTAAATGAATTATTCCTCCACCTAATGCAACAAGCCCGATAAGTATTGTCAAAATCCTTATATATCCTATGAAGAGAAATAGGTTTATCCATGCAGTCATAAATAGAAAGTAAAGTACTCCGGAAGCAAGGACAAAACTGCCAATAATAACCCATATTTTCTTCCTGTCTTTTATGCCTATCAAAAGCCCAATTAAATAAACAAGAACCCACATGGCGCAGGGATTAAAGCCGTCAATAAGCCCAAGGACTATTGCTAAAACAGGTATTGAAAAAGCTGTTAAGTCTGTTCTTCCAATAAAAGGCAGTTCAAAATCTTTAAAACTTGATTTTACTTCCTGAGACATAACATGATGACTTCCATTAGCAATGCACTTTTCCCTGCATTCATGTATGGTCTCTTTGATTTGCTCTTTGGAATGGACTCCTATTAAAGGGTGCTTTTCAACAAAGATTGTAGGAACTGCAAGCCCTGATTTATCAAGCCCTGATTCTGCAGCTAACCTGTAGAACAACGCAGAGCCTTCCTTGGATGAGGCATCATATGAATAGAAGTTTACATCTTTCATTTCCTCTTTAAGCTCATTGAATATTGGCTTTTGTTCAGTGCAATGAGGGCAGGCAGGAAGATAAAAGAATATGACTGAGAACCCATCATCCTGGCTAATTTTTGGCTCGCTTGTAAAAATAAATGCAAATGCCCCCATGATTATCAATGCTATGACTAAGTAAATGTTAAATTTGGATTCAAAAAACTTTTTTATAGCTGACAATATAGGATTCATTCTATTCCCAGTGCCTCTTTTAGTTTCTTAAGGTCATACCCTGTAATGATTTTTCCATCCACTTCAGTAACAGGCACGTTTTCCTGGTTGCTTTTTTTAGCCATTTCAGCTCCTTTTTCCTTGTCTTTAAAAACATCTATTTCTTCAAAACTAATGTTGTTTTTCTTAAGATAGTTTTTTATAATAATGCAGTATGGGCATATTGGTGTGGTATAGATAATTACTTTCATGGTTAATACTCCTTTTTATTTTTCATGCAACAACTTTTTTTAAAAATCTTTCCTTTAGTATTGCCTAATGCCCTGAAAACATCACAAACCCTGTAATCCTTGATTTTGTAAAAAACCTGTTTTCCTTCTTTTCTTGATTCCAGGATTCCGCAGCTTTTTAATTTGCCTAACTGGATTGAAACTGTTGACTGTGTTCTTTTTGTATGCGGAATTATCTCGCAAACACATTTCTCTCCATCCAAAAGAAATTCTACTATTTTCAGCCTTGTTTCATCTGACAAGGCTTTTAAGATTCTTAGTGATTTTTCCATATTTACATATTGATAATTGTCAATATTTATAAATTTAATGTTTTTTGTGGACATTGATTAGAAGTTATTTATTAGGATTTTCAATTAGATGGTTTTAAAATTTAGAAGAAGTAGGAAAATTATTCTCTTTTTATCTGTAGGCCATACTTTATTATTTCCTCTGCCTTGTCAATGTCTTCTTTTTTTACTGTTTTTCTTAGTTCCATTCTTGCCGCCGCCTTTGCAATCCTCATGAGGCCAATTACAATCCTTGGTGAGATTTCAATTAAATATTTCTTTTCATCCTTTTTCAGCTCTGTTGAGAACTCAACAACCTGCTTTTCAAACTCTTTTGGAAACTCAACATCAACCTGCTCTGCAAAATCAACATAATCTTTTATGAATTCCATGTCTTTTATGTTGACTTTCATCTTGTCGTTCTGGACTATCTTTTTTGTTATTTTTGCAAACCTTTCAAGCCCGGGCTTTCTTATTAAAAAAACCAGATGGAATCTTGTCAAAAGAGCAGAATCAAATGGAATCTGCTGTTTCAATATGCTTATTATATTTCCAACAAAGCGATCTCCCTTAGGGTTGGATGTTGCAATAACCCTTACTTTAGCATCAAGCTGAAAATGCTTGTTTGCTTTATCATAAGTGATAAATCCTTTTTCCATTGCAGAATACAAGGCAGCATAGTCTGTTTTTTTCATTAAATTTAGCTCGTCAATGCAGCATATTCCCTCATTTGCCATTGGAAGAAGCCCCCTTATTATCTCATTTCCCTTAACAGCAGCTGAAAGCCCTGCTTTGGAAGCTCCGGAGCCAAGTCCAAAAGAAGTTATTGGATGCAAATTACTTACTGACCTTAGTATATCTGTTTTTCCTGTTCCAGGGTCTCCCAAAAGAAGTATATGAATTGGTTCTGTTGCAAGAAGCTGTAAAGCTGCTGCTTCTTTTGCAAGCCCAAGGCCAAATATATTTGGTGCAATAAACTCTTTTATTGTTTTTCTTGCTCTCTCAGAAAATAACCTGAATGCTCTTCTCTTAAGCTTTCCCTCAATCTCCTTGTTTGTTTTTTCTACAAACAACTGCGTCTCATTATCCTCTAAAGCCAGGTTAAGCTGTGGAAATAAAACATCATCACCAATTTTTTCAGATATCCCAAGGCTTGAAAAGGAAACACCAATTTTTTTGTTCTTCAGAAGATTCTTTATTCTCTTCAAATCCCTTGGCTCAAGGTATTTATCTAGCTCAGACATGTAGTCTTTTTCCTTTTTTGAGAAAGGCCTTACAAAATGAATAAATTTCATGAAATCAGATGCCATAACTATTATTAAGAAGTTAAAGATTATAAAGGTTTTGTTTTATTAGAGTTTAATAAATTAAATTTTTATATTAAGTCTTTTAGTGTAGTAATCTCTTATGCCGTCAGGTACATAAAAGCCAACCTTTTTTTTGTAAAGGATTTCTCCCATTGTTTTCAATATTTCAATTAAATCGTTGTCCTTTCCTAAATAAAGAATTTCTTGATTGCCTGTATCAGAGGAACCAGAATAATACACTCTGCGAACAATAACAGTAAAGTAATCAATTTCCCCATTAATCCCAGGAAATTTGAAAATATAATCATTAACTTCTCTCTTAAAAACATAAAATATTCTCATAAACCATTTCTCTAAAAGAATTTTATCTGAAAGAATAACCACCAGATTTGAATTATCGTCTTTCAAATGGTCTCTAACTTTATATTTTTTTATTTCTTTGCATGCAAGTTCTGTTGAATTTATTATTTTATCAATAGTTTTCTTTTCTGGAATCCTTATTAATGGGTCTCCTTTGCTAAAAAAACTCTCAACCTTATTCCTCGGCAGATCTGGAAATATAAACATTTCTTCCATAATCTAAATATTGTAAAGAAAGTATATAAACTTTTCTTAGTAAGTTTTTTTAACCTTTGCAACAAAAAAGCCGCATGTGTCATTGTCCTGTGGCCAGATCCTTAAGCATTTTTCAACTTCTTTGCTGTATTGCTGGCCATTGAAATCTGTTATTACAGGGCCGTGCTTTATATTTAAATTAATTTTCTCAAGCTTTGCATTTTCATATTTGTTTAACAAAAAGTCAATTATTGCCTCGTTTTCCTCTGGCTCTAATGTGCATGTTGAATAGGTCATTACTCCACCAGGATTTAAACAGTTGAATGCAACATCAATCAACTGCCTCTGTGTTCCTGCAATTCTTTTGACCATGTTTGGGTTCCACATCTTTAAAGTTTTAAGGCTTTTTCTTATTGTGCCTGTTCCAGAGCAAGGGGCATCTAATAATATTTTGTCAAAAGGCATTTTAAAGAAGCGGCCTTCCATTAATGTAACCAATGTATTTGTTGCTCCTGTTCTCTGAATGTTAAAGCTTAATGGAGCCATTCTTTTGTAGTCAGAATCATTTGAAACCAGAACTCCTTTGTTCTGCATCATTGCTGCAATCTGTGTTGTTTTTGAGCCAGGAGCAGAGCACATATCCAGAACAATATCATCTGGTTTTGGATTTAAAACAACAGCTGGAATCATTGAAGCTGCTTCCTGCACATAGAAATAACCTAGGTTATGCTCAATAAGGTTTCCAATATCCCTTCTCAAGCCTTTTTTATGCTCTATGAAAAAACCCTGTTTGCACCATGGAATTTGAGTAAGCTTCCATTCCTTCTCCAGTCTTTTCTTAAGCTCATCAATTGTTATCTTTAGTGTATTGACTCTAATGCTTTTTCTCATGAATGAAAGGGATGTTTCTATGAATTTTTTGTAATCCTTTCCCAAAAGGACCCTGTACCTCTCCTCAAACTTTTCTTTTATTTTAATATTTTCAGTTTTGGGTATTTTTTTTAACATTTTATTTTAATTTCCATTGTTTAGATATTTTACCATGTAAGGCCCATGCTTTTTATATCCAAGCCTGCGGTAATAATTTCTTACACCAATTCCTGAGATTGCAACAATTTTATTCTTTTTGTTTTTCCTTGATATATCTTCTGCCTTTTTTAATAGTTTCTTCCCATAGCCAGCGTGCTGTATATTTCCTTTTTTTCCAATTGAGATTGCAGAGCCAAAGACATGAAGCTCTCTTATAAGTGCTGATTTGCCTGTTATTTCTTTTCTTAAGCTTTGCGATGGAAACCTCATCCTGCAAAATCCAATCAATGCATTGTTTTTTGCATCTTCATAGCTTATGAAAAATTCTTTTCCATTGCTTGCATTATATTCAAGGACTTTTAGTTTTATATTTTTTAAATTTAGTTTTATTTTTTCTTTTTTTAGTTTATGCCCAATTTCTCTGCATCTAATGCAATTGCATTTTATTCCCTTTTCTTTTAATTCTTTTTCAATGTACTGCCTTAAATTAGTTTTGTCAACCCCTGCCTCTGTCAAGTATGTTGGAATATCCCTTTGAACTCTCATGATTCTTACATAAGGCGGGACGAATCTTTTTATTTCTGTTATTATTTCAACTGCTTTTTTTGTTGTTACTGGCTTGTATTTTTTGTTTTTCCATAACCTGTAAAGCTTTGTTCCCTTTAAAACCATGCAGGGATATATTTTAAGCATATCAGGCCTAAAGCTTTGATCTGAAAATATTTCTTTAAAAGAATTAATATCTTTTTTCCTGTCTGAGCCAGGCAGGCCAATCATCATATGATAATTTATCTTAAATCCGGTGTCTTTTAAGGACTTGGTTGAATTAACTGAATCCTGAACAGAATGTCCTCTTTCTATTTTATTAAGAACATTATCATAAACAGTCTGGACTCCAAGCTCAACCCTTGTTGCTCCAAGCCTTAGCATCTGGTTAGCATGTTTTTGTTTTGCAAAATCAGGCCTTGTCTCAATTGTAAGACCAACACATCTTATTTTTGAGGATTCATTTTTCTTTTGTTCTTTTTCAAGTGTTGTTTTTGTTTTGTTCTTTAAAATCAAAAGTTTCTTTTTTATCCTATTAACACGCGCATCATCCTGGAAATTTCCAGGCATTTCAAAGAATGTCTTAAACTTAACTAAATCAAGTTCCTCATTTCTAAAAAATATTTTAGAAAAATCATTCATTGCCTTTAATGCATATTTAATAAAATAATCCTGGTATGTTTTTTTAAAGCTTGGAAATGTTCCGCCCATTATTATAAGCTCGATTTTGTCAGGGACATGACCTGTCATTATATACTGCTCAAGCCTGTTCATAACCTGCAGATAAGGGTCAAAATTGTTTCTTATGGCGCGCCTTGCTGCTGGCTCCTTGCCTGTATAGCTCTGAGGCATATTTCCAAAAAAAGATTTTGGACCACCAGGGCATATAGCACACTTTCCATGAGGGCACTTTATTGGCTTTGTCATAATAGCACAAACAGCAACACCAGAAATAGTCCTTGTTGGCTTTGTTATCAAATGCTTCAATAATTTACGGTCTTTTACATCTGCACTTAATAATATTCTTATGTCTGTCGGAATGTCTATCTTATATTTCCTGCATAGACGAGTCTTTAAATTAGAAATCTCCTGCTTTGAGAGCTTTTTTTTCTTTAGAATCCCAATGATCTCATTAAAATATTCCTTTTCATAATCTGCCATATAACACTAGAACAAGCAATGGTATTTAAATATTGATGAAAACTATAGCTGTTCCATCATATTGTATTTATGTAGAACTCAATAATAACAAAGAATATGTAAAGCAGAATTAAAGAGATTCCCTCTTTTACATATAGCTTATTACCGCTCTCAACAAATGTTGCAAACAGGAATGCAACTACTACCATGAATATTGCACTTACAGAAAATAAAAGTATATTTGCAGTAATTGGAAATATGATTGCAGTTATTCCCAAAACAAGTGTTGAATTTACAATCACAGAGCCGATTAAATTACCTAAAGCCATTTCTGAATGTCCTGCCAGAACTGCCCTGCTTCCAAATGTAAGCTCTGGCAGAGTAGTTCCTATTGAGATTATGAATAATCCAACAATTATTGGCGGCAGTGCTAAATCAACAGACAATAAGGTTGCATATCCCACAACAAATCTTGCACTTAAAAATAACAGGGCAAGGCTAAAGACAAACAAGATAGTTGTTAAAATAATATCCCTTCTTTTAATTCCATCCTCAACCTCTTTTTTAAATAATCTTTTTTGCCTTAAGATTCTTCTTGCATAAATAACAAACGCAGCTAACAAAATAATTCCATCTATCCTTGATAAAGAATTGCCAATTATCATCAAAACCATTGGCAGTGAAGCAATAAAAACCATATAAAGTGCATCTGTCTTTGTTTTCTTGCTCTCAATCTTTATTCCCCTTCCAAGAAGTATTGCAATGCCAATCACTAATGTTAAATTTATTATATTTGCACCAATCACATTTCCAAGTGCTAATGCAGAATTTTTTGCAAGAGCAGATGTTATGCCCACAAATAATTCTGGTATGGATGTTGCAAAGGCCATTATTATAAAGCCAACAACAAACTCGCTTAGCTTTAGAAAGGCAGCTATCTTTGTAAGGGTTTTAACTAATAAGTTGCCGCTTATTACAAGCACAATGCATGCTATTAAAAATACTATTAGGTTAGTTATTAACATTCAATCCTCTGTGGGCTTATTTTTTTCTCTTCTTTAATCTCATTAAGGCCGTATTTTTCAAGCCTTTTCTCTGCTTCTTGCTGTGAGAGACCTTTAGAAGATGTCTTAAATTCATCTAATATCTTATTTATAGGATAATTATAGTAATCCATAACCCACCCCTTTTTAATGGTTTAAGATATTATTTGTTTATATAACTTATCATTTTATGGAATTTAAATCCAAAAGTTATTTATATGAATTAAAAGTCTTAAAATATTTTATGAAGACAAAAAAAGAAGCAATAGCACTTGTTTTGTTCTGCACATTTCTAACTGCAGCAGGCCAGATATTCCTTAAGATTGGCTCAGGGAATCTAAGTTTCAGTATTTTAAAGCTATTAGGCAATTTTCCATTGGTAACCGGGTTTGTTCTTTATTTCTTGGGAGCTGTAATTCTGGTTACTGCATTAAAGCATGGAGAGCTTTCTGTGCTTTACCCTATTATTGCAACATCATTTATCTGGGTAAGCTTTTTATCCATAATATTTCTTAATGAAATTATGAATTCATGGAAATGGGCAGGCGTTATAACAATAATAATTGGCATTAGCCTGATAGGAAGAGGTGCAAGCTGAAATGGCAACACAATTATGGGCAATAGCAACTGTCTTGTTCGGAACTGTCATAGGAAGTTTCGGAGCACTTTATTTTAAGATAGGCTCTGAAACAATCTCATTAGATATTAAAAAACTCATAAAAAATTATAAACTGATTTTGGGATTTTTGTTTTATGGCATTTCATCTATATTTTTCATAATAGCATTAACTGGTGGAGAGCTTTCTGTTCTTTACCCTTTATGTGCAGCGTCTTATATCTGGGTCTGCTTTTTATCAATGAAATTCCTGAATGAAAAAATGAATAAATTAAAATGGCTTGGCATAATAACAATAATAATAGGCATAACATTTATTGGAATTGGAGGTTAAGATGGCAAAAACAATTGTAATATCATTGGGCGGCTCAATAGTTGTTCCTGATAAGATAGATGTTGAATTTCTAAAAGATTTCAAAAAAATCATAATAGATTTTGTTGAAAAAGGAAACAAGGCAATTATTGTCTGCGGCGGTGGAAAAACATGCAGGCGCTACCAGGACGCTGCTGCAAAAGTAAGTAATTTAAGGGATGAGGACTTAGACTGGATTGGAATACACACAACAAGGCTCAATGCGCAGCTTGTAAAGAGTTTATTTTTAGGCATTGTTCATGAAGAAATAATTCATAATCCAAATGATAATGTTGATTTCAAGGAAAATGTTTTGATTGCATCTGGATGGAAGCCGGGATGGAGCACTGACTATGATGCTATAAGGCTTGCGCACAATTTTAATGTGAAAAAAGTTATTAACTTAAGCGATGTTCCTTATATTTATAACAAAGAGCCAAAAAACAATCATGATGCAAGGCCAATTAAAGATATTTCATGGAAAAATTTCAGGAAAATGGTTGGAGATAAATGGGATCCTGGCCTTAATGTTCCTTTTGACCCTATAGCATCAAAAGAGGCAGAAAAACTAGGCCTAAAGGTCATAATACTAAAGGGAACTGATTTAGATAATTTCAAGAATTTTTTAGATAAAAAAGAATTTAATGGGACTATTATCAGTTAATTAGAATAATCTTGCTTTGTTTTTCTCAAGCTCAAGAAGCCTTTGCCACTGGTCATCTGTATGATACTGTACATCTTTTATTTCTTCTTCTGTCATATGCTTGAATCTGCCTTGTGTAACAAGATAGTCTTTCACAGGAACTTTATTTACAGGCTTTTTTGATATTGTCAATATGCCTTTTTCAATCTCATAAATAGGGGTTATATTGGATTGGAAAGCAAGCTTTCCAATTTCTATTGTCATATCATTAATGAATTTCCATCCTGTTGGGCATGGAACATAAACCTGTATGTAAGCTGGCCCATTAAATGCAAGGCCTTTCTTAACCTTATTGATAAAATCCAGGGGAAATGCTATATTAGCTGTTGCAACATAAGCGCCGTGAGCTGCCATTATAAATGGCATTGGCTTCTTAAACTCGGTTTTTCCATGAATCAATTTTCCTGCAGGGCTTGTTGTTGTTGAGGCATATTTTGGTGTTGCCCCTGAACGCTGTATACCTGTGTTCATGTAAGCTGCATTATCAAGGCAGACATAACAGAAGTTATGGCCCCTCTCAGTTGCTCCTGATAATGCCTGAAGACCAATATCAAATGTCCCGCCATCTCCTCCAAAAACAAGCAAGTTAATATCCTTCTGTTTTCCCAGAACTTTCAATGCCCTGTCTATACCAGATGCAATTGCAGCTGCATTTTCAAAAGCACCATGTATCCATGGAACTCTCCAGGAAGTCTCTGGATATGGAGTGCTAAATACCTCTAAACAACTGGTTGCAGTAACAACTATTGTGTTTTTGCCAGCTGCCTTTAAAGCATGCCTTGCAGCAAGCGCATTTCCACAGCCAGCACATGCCCTGTGGCCTGATGCAAAAAATTCCTCTGTTGAAATTCCTGCAATTGTTTTTTCCATTTTATGGGTTTTTAATTTTTTTATGTTTAATATCTTTTTTCAATTTTCCTTGTGTCTTTATTCCTTTTTTATGTTCAATCTTTTTTTCCAAACTTTCCTCTGCCTTTATTTTAAAGCCATTGCCATCCCAATGGTCATGGCCTGAGCCGTGAAAATCAACCTTAATCCTGTTTTTTGTTTCACATCCAGGGCAAACAATTGTTTTATAATGAATCTCTGCTTCAAACTCTGAACTCCAATTTTCTCCTTTTAGTTTTTTTCCGCAATATTCACAAACATCCTTTGTTTGTAACTCTTTTATTAAATGGTGTGCTGCTGTCATTTCTATCCTCCTAAAAATAAAAAACTAAAGCAACCATTCAGTGTCACTGCTGTTTTCTATTTTATTAAAAGCTGTTTTAATATGGCCAGGAGTTATGTCCCTGCCGCCAAGGCCAGCAATAAAGCCCTTTATTATTGGTTTTTTATTTTGATTGTAAAATACTGATCTTAATTCAGTGTACATGGCACCTTCATTTCCTAATGATATATTTCGGTCAATAACTGCAATTCCTTTAAGGTTTTCTGCAGCTTTTATTATTTCTTGTTTTGGGAATGGCCTGAATGATTTTATTTTTATCAAGCCAACCTTTTTTCCTTGTTTTCTTAGTTCGTCAACAACAACCCTTGTTGTGCTGCATGCAGTGCCCATTGCTGCAATAGCATAATCTGCATCGTTTATTTTGTAAGTTTCTATTAATCCATTTCCATAAGACCTGTTGAAAGATTTTTTAAAATTATTATTAACATCTTTGATTATATCAATTGAGTTTAGCATTGCCTCATGCGTTGCTTTTCTGAATTCCATGTAAGTGTTTGGAAATCCAATTGGGCCCATTGTAATTGGTTTTTCTGGATCAAGCTTGAATAAGGGATTGTATTTTGGGAGGAATTTATCAACATCTTTTTTCTCAGGAATATTAACAGGCTCATAGACATGGCTTAAAGTAAATCCATCTAAGCAGACCATGACTGGCAGTAAAATTTTTTTGTTTTCTGCTATTTTATATGCCTGGATTACTGTGTCAAGTGCTTCTTGTGCTGATTCAACATAAAGCTGTATCCATCCTGAGTCACGCTCTGATATTGAATCCTGTTGGTCGTTCCAGATGTTTATTGGAGCGCTTAAGGCTCGGTTTGCAACAGCTATTACAACAGGAAGCCTCATTCCTGAAACTACAAAAAGAATTTCATGCATTAATGCCAGGCCCTGCGAAGCTGTTGCTGTAAATGTTCTTACACCCATTGCTTCTGCACCTAAGGCTGCTGA
>Ga0180009_10001419_pt1 | contig 29412 bp, 26 predicted proteins | sample OS_PC_MetaG_FD_123537 | JGI IMG/M metagenome (GOLD analysis project Ga0180009, IMG submission 123537) | Groundwater microbial communities from the Aspo Hard Rock Laboratory (HRL) deep subsurface site, Sweden - OS_PC_MetaG | ecosystem: Environmental > Aquatic > Deep subsurface > Groundwater... | reverse complement strand
GGATTGGTCTTTTGGATACTTTTCTTTGGACAAGCAAAGACAAAATCGCCTGGAGCGATTTTGAACAGCTTTAGCTGGCCCGCAGGGCGAAACCCATGGATGGGTTTCGTAGCAGTATCGCGGCTGTCGGTCCGCGAACCGACTACACATAAGCGTCGCGATAGCGACACAAAACCTTCTTCGGACTTCACAAATAAACTGCAGCTATACGCAATCAGGATTCGTTTTATCACGGTATCAATAAACTCCCCTCAAGTACCACGATCGCTTGCATAAAACCGACGCCTAAAGCGAATACGATCGATTGTCCGCAAAGATTTCGCAGGCTCGAATGTTCATGCAATACCGGAATGAAGTCGGTCGCGGCAATATAAATAAATCCCCCCGCAGCGATCGGCAGCAGCAAAATCAACGAAGCCTCGGCAAACTGCCCAAGCAGCAGAGTAAGCACAGCGCCTACGACTACAGTCAAAGAACAATAAAAGTTGTACAGCACGGCATCTTTAGGGCTATATCCGCCGTAAACCAGTGCGCCGACATCGCCTATCTCCTGCGGTATTTCATGGACGACTATAGCGAGCGTCGTCGTCAGCCCGATAACGGGATCCACCAAAAAACTACCGCCGATTAAAATACCGTCGACAAAATTATGGACCGCATCGCCCATCAAATTCATCTTCGCCATCGGCTTGATCGAGTCGTCGGCAAATACGGTATGGTCGTGACGCCAACGTACGATTTTCTCGAGCACGAAGAACAAAAACACGCCGGCCAAGGTCGTCAAACAAACCGTGGCTATCGATCCTTGGCGTTCCGCCGCATCGGGTATCAAATGAATGAAGGCATCGCCCAATAAAACGCCGACCGCCAACGCGATCAGATAGGGCAGCAGGCGCTTGAGCAATTGCCGGTCGAGGTAAAAAACGAACGCTCCGCTCAACGAGACGAGACTGACCAGTAACGATGCGCTCAGCGTATAGAAAATGACTTCGGCAGATATCGGCATACGGAGTTACGCTGCGGCAGGCACCCGGCATTCGTCCATCGCGTCGATAAAGGCCTGCTTCGGCAAATCGCGCCCGATGAACACCATCACGCTTTCACGTTTTTCGTCCGCCGACCAAGGTTTGCCGAAATCGGTATTCATCATCATGTGCACGCCTTGATAGATGATTCGGTTTTCCTGACCTTCGATCCGCATTATGCCTTTATAGCGCAGTAAATCCTCACCGTAGACTCGCACCATGACATCGAAAAAAGCCATGATACGAGCCGCGTCGAAAGCACGGTCGCTGCGATAGACGAAAGAAGAAATGTCATCGTCGTGTTCGTGAGTGACGTCTTCGAGAAAATCCGGCTCGACCTCCAGAATCGCCTGCAAATTAAACCCCCGGATGTCGAGTACTTCGGCAATATCGCATGAACCGAAATGGACATGCCGAATAGGCGCCCGCGAATTCATCGCCCGCAAACGGTCTTCCAGGCTTTTCAGGTGTTCCGTTTCGACCAAATCGGTTTTCGTCAGAAGCAAGCGGTCGGCAAAACCGACTTGTTCTTGCGCCTCATGATTCAGGTCGAGTTGCCTGGGGCCGTGTTTCGCGTCGACAAGGGTAATAATCGCATCGAGCGTGTAAAAGTCGGCAATATTCCGGTCGGCAAAAAAGGTTTGCGCGACCGGTGCCGGATCGGCCAAACCGGTCGTTTCGATTATCACGCGGTCGAATTCGGCCCCACCGGCCGTGCGTTTGTCGGCCAATTCGCCGAGTATGCGCACCAAATCCCCGCGCACGGTACAACAAATACAGCCGTTGTTCATTTCGACGATTTGTTCTTCGCCTTGAATCAGCAAGTCGTTATCGACCCCCTCCTCTCCGAGTTCGTTCTCAATCACGGCAATCCGATGACCGTGATCCTCCGATAAAATCCGATTCAGTAATGTCGTTTTCCCGGCTCCGAGAAAACCGGTCAAAATAGTCACAGGTACGGGACTGCATGCGTTCACTTTGTTCATGGTTGAGCTCCATGGGGTTGTGCGTATAATCGATCGGGCGCTATCAGCGGCGCACTGACGACTTCGACACGATCGCCGCTTACCTTATTGTAGAAACAACTGCGCCGCCCGGTATGGCAAGCGGGGCCTTTTTGGTCGACTTTCAGCAACAAAGTATCCCCGTCGCAATCCAAATAAAATTCTTTCAGCATTTGGATTTGCCCCGAGCTTTCGCCTTTGCGCCACAATTTCGCACGCGACCGGGACCAATAACAAACGCGCCCGTTTTGCAAGGTTTCCAGTATCGCCGCCCGATTCATCCAGGCCATCATCAAGACTTCGCCGGTATCGTATTGTTGCGCGATCGCCGGCACTAAGCCTTGTTCATTGAACGGCAAATCGGCCAATACATCGCCCCACGGAAGCGCCTCGCCTACCTCACGGTTTTCGTTTTGCTCGATCATGAATGCAGCATTTTGTTTGCCGACTCTTGTTGCGCCTGCCTGAACCAAGCCAATACGGCTTTTCGGTACTCCATGCCGTAAAGTTGTTCGAAGCGACGGGTTTCTTCGCATCCGGCATTGCTCAACACGGCAATTCGCTCGCCGATAAACGGCTCGGTCAATGCAATATTGCAATCGACGGTGATGCAATGGCGCCATTCTTGATAGGTAGACGGTATACCGTTAGCAAATTTCATCAGGCAAAATCCAATGTCAATAACAAGCGCCTAGGGCAATCCTCGCTCGGTTTCGGCGAACGGTGCACCGCGCCGTGCTGTTCATTCCCGGCCCAATTGCTGCCTTTCAGCAGACCGACCGAAAAAGCGGGCATTCGATGAATCGAGGATTCGTCCAAAATCACGCCAGCTTGCCTATCGTTTAAGCCATGCGTATTGATGCCCAATTTGGCGCGGTCGACCGCTCGGTCTTCGAGCCATTCGGTACCGATGCCACCGTAAGTCGAGACCATGCGGCACGGCACATGATCGACATGGAATTTCGGGCACATCGGCCGGTCGAGGGTTCGCAAACGCAAGCCGACGCGCTCGAGTTCGAATAAATCGCAAAACAATGTCGCCAGCATCGCCGCGTCACGATAAAACTCAAGATAACCATCGATATTCGATGCATGAGGAATCAAAGCGCTGAAATCGAAATCAGCGATCGAAAGATTATGAATCTCGCTGATTTCTTGAGGACTTGCGAGCAATGAATCGATGAACGACTCGATACGCGGATCAATGCACCGCTCGATCACGCACAGATTGACTTCATCCTGATAGATTCGGCTCAAATCGACCAAATCGTCGGACTGCACCGCTTCCGAATAAAGCGCGCGAAATAAATGTTGGGCTAAGGCGGACATAATTTACCTCGTTCAATACATGACTTCTTCGACTTCCGTTGCAGCCGCTTCCAACCAGGGCGGAAAATCATCTTGATAATGTTGCCAAGCTTCGGCTCCCGCCGCGAGCTCTTCATCGGTCAATAAACAGGCATCGAGCTCATGCCGGGTTTGTTCGGCATCGACATTCTGTCCGATAAAAACCAATTCCTGGCGGCAATCGCCGAACGGCGGCTGCCACTGCGCTTCGATATCGGCTTTATAGGCTTCGGGCCATTCGCTTTTCGGCACCGAAGCCCAACAGCGGCCCGCGCAACCGTGCTGCATGATGCCGCCGGCTTGTGACCATGTTCCGACCCATTCGGGCCGCGACGCCAGCCAAAAGAAGCCTTTCGAGCGCAACAGCGTGCCGTTATTCCAATCGCCGTAGTGGAGATAATCATAGAAACGCCCCGGATGAAACGGGCGACGGGCATGATAGACAAAACTGGCGATGCCGTACTCTTCGGTTTCGGGCGTATGCGACCCGCGCATTTCCTGTAGCCAGCCGGGTGCCTGCGACGCTTTGTCGAAGTCAAATCGGCCGGTATTCAAAATTTTGGCGAGCGGGGCTTGCCCCATCATCATCGGGATAATTTCCGCATCCGGATTCAAATGGGTCAGTATCCCGGTCAAATTGGCCAGTTCGTCGCGGCTGATCAGGTCGACCTTGGAAATCAGAATGACATTGCTGAACTCGATTTGATCGACCAACAGATCGGCGATATTACGCTCGTCGTCCTCGCCCAATTCGGCTTCGATTTCCTTCAACGATTGAGCTTCCATGTAATCGCGCATGAAATTGACCGCATCGACGACGGTCACCAACGTGTCCAGACGCGCGATATCAGATAGGCTGCACCCTTCTTCGTCACGAAACGTAAAGGTTTCGGCGATCGGCATCGGCTCGGCAATACCGGTAGATTCGATCAACAAATAATCGAAGCGGCCTTCGCGAGCCATTTGTCCGACTTCGACGAGCAAATCCTCGCGTAGCGTACAACAGATGCAGCCATTGCTCATTTCGACCAGCTTTTCCTCGGAACGGTTGAGTTCGATCTCGTTCTTGACCGTCGCGGCATCGATATTGACCTCGCTCATATCGTTAACGATCACGGCGATCTTGAGATTGTCCCGGTTGGTCAAAATGTGATTGAGCAGAGTGGTTTTACCGGCTCCTAAAAAACCGGACAGAACCGTTACAGGCAATTTGGATAATGTATCTTCGATAAACATTAAGAGAGTCTTTGTATTGATTTAATTGTTACAATATAACATATCTTTAAGATATCGCAATTTCAGTGTCTCTATAACAAGTCGGGAACCAAATCGATACCTTATCTCAATATTTGGTTTCAGGCTTGAAAGCGCCGCTCTCCCAAAAGCTAAGTCCTTTGAACGCATGGATCGCGACAAAAGGCGCTTGTGCCGCTTTGACCAGCCACTCGGCGGGAATCGCATAAAAATGAAAATCATTGCCTTCCTTTCCGATAAAGGTCATTAAGCCGACTAATTCGCCTGCTTCGTTAAAAATACCGCCGCCACTGGCTCCTTGCATGAAACCGGCATCGATTTCGAATACATGACCGGTATTATAAGGATGAAAGGCAACAATCGAGGCCGGTCTGGAGCGCATCCCTAAGGCGAAAGGATAGCCGTACATGTAAACCGGCGTTCCAACCGCGTAGCCTGCGGATAAAGCCAGCTTCGCAGCAGGTAAAGAAATGGAATCGGTTTCGAGAATACAGGCATCCAATTCCGTCAGGGCGGCCTGTTTCAATACCGGATAAGCATGGCCCGATTTAAATAAGACGATTTGCTCCGCATTTCGCGTGACATGACAATTGGTCGCGACCTTGCCTGGCGCTATAATGACGCCGGATCCCATATAAGTTTTTCCGGCTGCATCTCGGGCGATTACTTTGACGACGCTGAGCGAAAGTTGCATGTCTGGCTCTATGGCACAAGCCTGAGACGAGCAAAAAAGCCCGATTGAAAACCAAAATAATCCGACACTTCGAATCCGGCTCATTTTTCCTCCCGGCTAGCGTAAACGAATAGAACTCGGGTCAACTGTTTCGACCTATCCTGGAGTTTTTACCGCAAGAATGTTTAAAGTCAATTAGATAAGGTTATTTCTGGTTCCCACGGTCCTCCGTGGGAATCCATACTTTGGCTGCCGAAACAGGATCGGTATGCATTCCCATGCTGGAACGGTGGGAACGTGGAAGAAGTGCGCAGTGTGTTTAGAACCCAGATCCGAAGCATATTCGGCATACCGTCTAAAATGCGACGCGAATACCCAACTCCACGGCACGCCCGGCTTCGGGTGCGATATTGCGCAGATAAGACACCGAATTACGGATATCCTGGTTCAGCAGGTTACTGGCTTTGACGAAGAGCAATAGATCGGCGGTGTCGCCGGCATTGATCCGATAATTCGCCGTGCTGTTCAACAACCAATAACTGGGGGTTTCGGTCTCGTTGTCGCCCGGGTTTTCCTGTCTTTCGGCGCGGGTAATGCGCACATTCGCGGCCCAAGCCGTATGCTCCCAGGAAAGCTGCATGCCGTAACGTAAAGGCGGCATTCGGGGAATATCTCTGCCGTCGGTGAATTGTCCGCGCACGTAATCGCCGAAAAACTGACTGTCCAACTGTCCGTAACGCGTTTCCAGCAACGGAAAGGTCACTTGCGCTTCGAAACCTTTCAAGATCGCATCGCGCTGTTGCGCCCGAAAAACCGGCAAACACTCGTGATCATGATCGCATTCATCCTCTATCTCGCCATGATCTTCGTCGAAAAACTCGCCGGTTCTAATTTGTGCGATGTAATTGTTGACCCAGTTGTGATAAAGATTGAAGTCGGCATGAACCCAGTCGCGCTCGAAATGCAGCCCCAATTCCAGATTGTTCGCAGCCTCGACCTCCAATCCCGCATTTCCGATATCGAAACTGTTGGTCGCTAAATGCGGACCGTTGGAAAACAATTCCTGTACGTCCGGCGCGCGCTGGGCATGGGTAAACGACAAGCGTACCGAGTCTTGATCGGTAAAATGCCAGAGCGCCGATGCCGAACCGCTCACCGGCGTATGCGAGCTTTGCTTTTGGCCGTCCGGATCGATGAATTGCTGCTCGACGCGTGCGCCGAATTCATAAGTCATCGGTCCTGCATGAATATCCTGAACTGTAAAAAATCCGAACGAATCGATATCGGAACGCGGCACGACCGCTTCATCGCCCTTTGCTTCGAATTCGCTATTTTTGGTTTGCACGCCGACCACGCCGTGGTCGAACAGCAACCAAGGTTTTTGAATCAGCTCAAGACGGCTATCGAATCCGGTGTTGGTATAGACCGTGCCTTTTTCGCCGTTTTCCAATTCGGTATGCTGGTAATCGTTATAACCCAGCCGAATCCGCAAACTGTCGGCAAACCACACAGGGTCCTTGATCTCGCTTTTCATATCGTAACGGGTTTGTTTGAGATCGATACGCACGCGTTCGGGCATAGCATCTTCATCTCCCTCGTCCTCATGATGCGCATGCGCACCCAGCGGCACCCCGTAATTGTTGTCGAGATGGTTGATCGAAAAGCCGATAAACCCCGGATCGCCGACAAAGGAAAAGCCTACGGTTCCGGTGCGCGCCCGAGTGTTCGAATTCAGCAAACGTCCCCGACTATTGAAAGTATCTTCATCGTCATGATCATCATGGCTTTCGGCCTCGGCGGATTCGTCGACCGCCAATCCAGGAATCTGCATGTCGATGCTTTCGCGGAACATGCCGTCCAGATGCCACGCGAAGAAATCCTTGCCGCCTTCCAATTTGAAAGCCGTGGTCTTACCTTCGTTGACGAAGTTATAGCGCTGTTCGGCCGCGCCTTCGATCAATTTGTCCGGAACACGATCCGGAATGCGGTTGTCAATGACATTGACCACGCCGCCGATCGCGCCGTCGCCGTAAAGTAGCGTGGCCGGGCCTTTCAATACCTCGATCCGTTCGGCCCAAAAGCCCTCGGTGCTGTTCGCATGATCCGGACTTATCGAGGCCGCATCGAGACTGCCCAAGCCGTTTTGCAGAACTTGCGCTCGCGATCCGGTTTGACCCCGAATGACCGGTTGTCCGACACCGGGACCGAAGGATTGACTATGAATGCCCAGTTCGTTCTTCAAGGTGTCGCCGATCGTGCTGCCCGCCTTCAGGCGTAATTCTTCGCCGCTCAAAATAGTCACGGGCAAAGCGGTATCGGAAGCCGATTGCGGCAATGGCGAACTGACGACGATTTTATCCAACATAATGGATTTCGAAGCTTTGTTTACATCGGCAGCATGACCCACCGAAGCGAAGGGAACTAACAATAATGTGAATGATTTGTGCATGAGTTCAGACTAACCGGCAATTTATCGCGACTATTTCTTAAATTTCTCCGCAATACAGCAAAGAGATCCATAAAAAAACAATAAGATACGTTATATTGTAACAATCGGCAAGCGGATTTTTTCTCGCTATCCGAGCTCAAACCCAAAATCGCTTTCGAAGGATTTCATCCCCTCCCCTTTTCGAATGAATCCTCCCTCTGAAGCCCGCTAATTCCTTAATTACGTTATAATACCGGCTCGTTTTTTCCAAATCAAAAGGCCCAGTCATGTCAAAAACCAAATTATCGATCCTATTGCCGGTACTTTCGGTATTCGCTACTCAATTGACCGGTTGCAACACGCCCGCACCGAGCAAAGGCGATCTGATGATTAAACAAGGCGGTCCATTCATCGAAGCCGGCATCAAATGGAATGAAGGCAACCGCCTGGTCAAGGACGGCAATAAAAGAATTGCCGAGGGCCGAGATACGATTAACGAAGGCAAGAAACTGGTCGCGCAAGGCGAGCTTCAAGTCAAAGACGGCCAAAACATGATCGAACAAGGCAAAAAGCTACTCGAAGAAGGCGAAAGACTTTACCAAACCGGTCGGCCTCAAGAAAGCGATTATCCGTCTTACCCGGCGCCCCAACCTGCCGAGTCGATCGAAGTCTTTCCGTTGTCCGATTAATAAATCCCTGACAGCATGGGCCGAAATTTTTGGCCTTCACTTTTATGACATACTTCGCGCGGTCATGTTTGCGGATTTTATGGCAAGGCTATTTTGTTCGGTAGCTAGGCGCGAAAACAGGCGCATAGCAAGCTATGTAACTGTTTTCGCAACGCAGCTACTGGACAAAAGAGCGCGTAAGAAAACCGCAAATGTGACCGTGCGAAGTATAAGCATCTTCAAGTGCCGAAAAAGCCTCTGTCTCCCGGCATTGTTGCTTGTTTCTTGCAACGGCATCGCCGCTACGACACCTGAAAGCGAAAGCGGCTTTCAAGCCATGCTGCGCCGCCTGCTGCCGTTCGACGTCTTTGAGCCGGAGACGCCGGAGATCGTCATTTCAGGCGTCAGCAGCGGACAAAAAGCCAATGTGCGCGCCTTCTTGAGTCTAAGCAAGGAAGCCTGCGACGCACCGCAATGGCGAGTCAATCGCCTATTCGCGCAAGCCGACACCGAAATCGATAAAGCGATGCGGGCGCTAGGCTACTATCACACCCGCGTCGAAAAAAAACTGGACTTCAACGAAGACTGCTGGCAAGCCGAATTCAAAATTACGCGCGGCCCGCCGGTGCGCATCGAAGAACTCGCGATAAACGTCTCGGGAGAAGCGGAGATCGATCCCGCGTATAAGCAATTGCTCGCCGGAAACCCGATCAAAACCGGCAACATTCTACACCATGGACGCTACGAATCGTTCAAGAGCAGTTTTCAATCACTCGCCCAGGAACGCGGCTATTTCGACGCCAGATTTCTGAAAAGCGCGATCAAAGTCGATACCGAACGTAACAGCGCCAATATCATTCTCGATTTCGCATCCGGACAGCGCTATTTCTTCGGCGAAGTCAATATTGATCAAGACATTCTGAATCCGGACTTCGTTCAACGCTTTATCCCATTTGAAGAAGACGAGTCTTATTCGAGCCGAAAACTGGCCGACACCTACAACAATTTGACTGCAGGCGGTTATTTCAAGACCATAGAAATCCGGCCTCGTATCGACGACGCGGTCGATTTAAAAGTGCCGGTCGACATCGCACTCTATCCTCAAAAGAAACACAGCTACGAAGTCGGCGTCGGTTACGACACGAATTTCGGCCCTCTGTTCAGCTTAGGTTATACCAATCGGCGGCTAAATAGGCGCGGACACACTTTCAACGCGGCGCTGGACCTGTCGCCGGTGCTGTCGACCGCGGAAAGCCGCTATAACATTCCGCTACAACAACCGACCAGCGACTTTTTCAGTTTCGGTGCGGGTTTTAAGCATGAAGAACCGGATACATTCACTTCGAATATGTTCAAAGTATCGGCACAACGGCAACGCATAGCACCGAGCGGCTGGCAGCAAATCGGCTTTCTGGATCTCGTTTACGAATCGTTCCAATCGGCCGATGTCGATAGCAGCGCCTTGTTATTGATACCCGGCGTTCGCCTGCAATACACGCGCAGCAACTCGCCGATCCGGCCCACCGAAGGTTATCATTTGAATTTCTCCCTGGCCGGCGCGCACGAATCGGTCGTCTCGTCGCTGAGTTTCGTGCAAGCCGGCGCCGGCGCGCGATTGATTACCGGCGTGCCTTGGTCCGGGCGCTTCATCATGCGCGGCTATGTCGGCGCAAGCTTGGTCAGTAATTTCGAGGATTTGCCAACGACATATCGTTATTATGCCGGCGGCGCGCAATCGATAAGAGGCTACGAATACAAAGAACTCGGTCCGACCAATGCGACCGGACAGGTGATCGGCGGCAAGATGCTGTCCGTGTTGAGCCTCGAATACGAACAATTCATCGGCGATCAATGGGGCATCGCCGCCTTTGTCGACGGCGGCAATGCGCATAACGATTTCGGCGATATCGACGTAAAAATCGGCGCGGGACTCGGCGTTCGCTGGATATCGCCGGTCGGTCCGGTACGAATCGATTTCGCGGTGCCTTTTCATGAATCCGGCTCGTCGTTTCAGGTGCATTTCTCGGCAGGATCGCAGCTGTGACCGTAAATGCTTTTTTCAAGGCGCTCGTGCTGACACTGAGTGTTGCACTGTTTAGTCTACCGATCGCACTGTTGGCGATACTCGGTACTGAGCCGGGCAGCCGCTGGCTAATACAAACTGGGTTAAGCGTCGCCGAACTCGATGCCGACGTGGAGCGCATAGACGGGACGCTGCTTGGCGAGCTAACCCTAAACAAACTCGTCTACCGTAGCGAAACCGAACAGATCACGCTGGACTCGTTCGTTTTCGGCTGGAAGCCCTCGGCCTTGTTGAGCGGCACACTGGATATAGGCAGGCTTGCAACGAACGGCTTATCAATCGAGATAACGGGCGAGGCTCCCGAGCCCGAAGATGACGAGCCTTTTTCGATGCCGAACATCCCTTTGGCTATCCTAATCGATGATATCGACTTACAGGCGACGCGTTTTCGAAGCGGCGAGCAAGACATCATGATCGACCGCTTTCGTCTGCGCGCCGCCTTGATCGATAATACGTTGCGCCTGAAAGGCCTCGCGCTGGAAATGCCGAAGGCAGCCATTTACGGACACGCGGAAGTCGAACTGCAAGCAGATTTTCCGTTATCGGCGCAATTGACTTGGCAATTGAATCTTCCGGAAACACCGGCGATTGACGGTGAAATGACCGCACTGGGCACGCTAAACGAACTAATGCTGATCGGTCATGCCGAAGGGCCTTTTCGCTTTCATCACGAAGCCCGGCTCAATTTGGCCGACAACGTACCGGTCTTTTCGGTCTCCGGCCGTTGGCAACGATTGCAATGGCCGCTGGACGGCAAAGCCGATATCGCAAGCCCTAAGGGTGAGTTCACGATCGACGGCAACCTGGATGATTACCACATCGATCTGGCCGCACAACTGTCGGCCGAGCAGGAATCGTTCGAATTGCAATTGGCAGGCTATGGCGATAGCGATTCGTTGACGCTCGAACGGCTGGAAATGGCGCCCAAACAAGGCCATTTGACCGTTGCCGGCCGTGTTGTGTGGTCGAACGAACCGATCAGCGTCGATTTAACCGGCGATTGGAAAAAGCTGCAATGGCCGCTATCAGGCCCGCCCCAGGTCGAAACCGAACAAGGCCGTTTCGACTTGAGCGGAACCTTGGACGATTACCGGATTGAATTGAATACCAAGCTGGCAATGGAACAATTGCCGCCGTTCGACCTAATTTTCAACGGACAAGGCAGTACCGAAGCGATCGATATACATCAATTGTCTCTACGTCCGAAACAAGGGCGGTTGGACCTGAAAGGCCAAGTTTCGTGGCGCGACGCGATAGATTTCGCGCTGGACCTGAATGCCCAACGGCTCGATCCGGGCGATTTTACGCCCGACATCAGCGGTTCGCTGAATCTTCAAGCCGCCGCATCCGGACGCTTTGCCGAAGAACAATTGACCGGCATGCTCACAATCGAAAAACTGCATGGCACGCTTTTCGATAGCCCGATTCAAGGTCAAGGCAAACTCGCTTTCGCCGAGCAGCGCCTGTCAATCGACAAACTACAGCTGCAATCGTCCGCTAATCGCCTGACGGCCGACGGCACTCTGGCCGAAACCCGCTCCAACCTCGATTTTTCTATCGATGCGCCCAATCTCGCGGCGGTTTGGCCGGGACTTTCCGGCTCGATCAAGGGCAGCGGCATCGTACGCGGCAATTATTTAGACCCTGCCGTCAAAGCTCAATTGAATGCCAACAAACTCAGCTACCAAGATTTTAGATTCAGCCTGTTAACGCTCAATCTCGACTATGCCGAAGCCTTGGGCCAACGCTCGCAACTCGACCTAGTTCTGCAAGGCTTAGAGCAGGACGGGCAAACGATCGATGAATTGACGCTGCAAGGCTCGGGATCGTTGAGCGCTCACCGGTTCGACGCGAAGCTGATATCGGACATCGTGCAGCTTCAAACCGAGCTGACGGGCAACTTTAGCAAGCAACGCTGGCTTGCCTCACTGGAAAGACTCGACATCGACCCAGCGCAACTCAAGCAATGGCAACTCGAACGGCCTTGGCCGATTCGGCTGGATTTCGCCGGCGACGATCTCGGTGGCAACCTGCCGCAAAATTGTCTCGTTCAAGCCGATGCGGCGATCTGCCTTAGCGCTGACGGTTCGATCGAGCGCCGCCTGAACGCCACTGCCGAATTGCGCAATATCGATTTGGCCACGGCTAAACCGTGGTTGCCCGAAAACTTAAGCCTTGCCGGTGCGATCAATGCCATCGCCAATTTACTGAAACGAGGCGAACGCCTGACGGCCGATGCCGAAGCCGCAGTCGCCAACGGATCGCTGCAACTTTCCAGAGACGGCGAAAAGCCACTTATTTTTGCTTTATCCGAAACTCGGCTAAAAGCACAATACGGCGACGAGCGGCTCGATGCCGAGTTGCGTATCGGTTTGACCGGCGAGGATTTTATCAGCGCGCAAATCAAAACCGCACCGCTCGCCGCAACAAACGCACAGTCTTTGACAGGCAACTTGCAAGCATCGATTGCCGACTTAAACCTAGTCGATCAACTCGTGCAGGATATCGAAAACCTCAAAGGCCGGATCACGGCCGACCTGACTCTAGCCGGCGACACCGAACGACCGGAAATCAGCGGCCTGCTGCAACTCAGCAATGCCGAACTCGATGTACCTGAAATCGGCATTCATCCGCACAATATTAACCTCAGATTGTCGGGGCAACCGGGACAACCCGAACAGTTGGCCTTGTCCGGACGCATCGATTCCGGTAAAGGCTCGCTCTATCTCGACGGCACCTTCGAGCTGAATCCGGAAACAGCTTTTCCGGCGGAACTATCAATCACCGGCAGCGAATTCGAAATAGCCCGAATTCCCGAAGCCGAAATCAGCGTCTCACCGCGCCTGACGGTCAAGCAAAGCGAAGCGGCAATCCGAGTCGTCGGCGACGTTACCGTCGACAATGCCGAGTTGAAACTGGTCGAATTACCGGAAACCGCGATCGCTCCCAGTGCCGATGAAATCATCATCAACCGGGAAATTATCGAGGAGGAAAAAACCGCTTTAAATCTGCAAACCGATATCGGCATCTTGCTCGGCGAACAGGTGCGCTTCTCCGGCTACGGCATGGATACCCGGCTGACCGGCAATCTGCGTTATACTTCTTCGCCCGGTACGCAACGCATGCTCGGACGGGTTGCAATGAAAGATGCGAGATACAAGGCTTACGGCCAGGATTTGACAATTGCGAAAGGCGAATTTTTATTCAACGGACCGGTGGATAATCCGTGGTTAAACTTCGAAGCGACACGCAAAGCCATCGGCGAAGATGTGACTGCGGTATTGACCGTAACCGGGCCGGCCAAATCGCCGCAAACAAAAGTATCGAGCCGGCCGCCGATGCCGGAATCCGATGCACTCGCCTATCTGCTGACCGGCCGGTCGTTACAACGTACCGGCGAATCGCAAGCCAACATACTGGCTAAGGCCGCGATTAACTATGGAGCCGGCGAACTTTCGTGGCTCAGCAACCAATTAGGATTCGACCAATTCGAGATCGAGGAAGCACAGCGTCTCGAAGACACCGCCGTGCGCCTCGGCAAATACATCAATCCCGATTTATATCTGGGTTTTTCATTAGGCCTGTTTTCCAATACCTATGCCGTCATTTTGGAACAAAAATTGACTCAACATTTTAGTCTGCAGACCCGAGCCGGGGAGTCGCAAAGGATCGATTTGAAATACCGGTTGGAAAAAGACTGATTACTACTTGAAGGTACTGTTATGAAAAAGAAGCTACACGCTTTGTTCATCCCGCTATTCGTCCAACTGCCGGTTCACGATACCGACCTGACCAGCAAGCCGGTCAGCGTCTGGGAAGATATTCGCGAAAAAGGCAAGCTTATCGTTTTAACCCGCCACGCGCCGACGACGTATTACCACGACGACGCCACGCAACAAGGTTTCGAATACGAACTGACGCTGCAATTGGCACGGTCGCTGAATATCGACGTCGAATACAAGGTCTACGACAACACTTTCGACATCATGGCAGCGCTGGCGGCCGGCGAAGGCCATATCGCCGCGGCCGGATTGACCCCTAGCGAATACGGCGCGAAACATTTCCAGTACGGGCCGAGTTACAAAACGGTCGAACAACAGGTCGTTTGCAACAAACGCGGCAAACTGCCGAAGACTAATGAAGACCTGTTGAATCATTCACTGCTGGTCATTACGGACAGTCGTAGCGATGAAAAACTGTCCGAAATCAGGCAGCAGTACCCTGAACTATCATGGCAAAGCACAACGGCGTTATCGACCGAGCAAGTTCTCGAACAAGTCGCCAACGGCGCAGTCGATTGCACGGTCGTCGAATCGAATATCGTTACAGTTAACCGCCTGCATTTTCCTAATCTAATCAACGCCTATACCCTATCCGAAGAAAAACTGGCCTGGGCATTGCCGAACAATTCCTCAACTCTCAGGCAATACATCGGAAATTGGCTCGCGCGCATACAAAGCGACTCGACGCTAAAAGCGATCAACGAACGCTATTACGGCTATGCCGAATTGTTCGACTACCATGATGCTGCGGTTTTTTTGCAACGCGTCAAAAAACGCCTACCCAAATACAAATCTTATTTTAAACAAGTTGCGGCCGACTACAACATTCCATGGACACTATTGGCAACCCAGGCTTACGGCGAATCGGAATGGAACCCTGACGCGAAAAGCCCGACCGGCGTACGCGGTTTGATGATGCTAACCAACAACACCGCAAAATCGCTGGGCGTAAATGACCGTCTCAACCCCAGACAAAGCATCCGGGGCGGTGCAAAATACATGCAGCAATTGCTGAAAAGAATTCCTCAAGAAGTTGCCGAAGAAGACCGCATCTGGTTCGCGATGGCCGCCTACAATATCGGCATCGCCCACCTGTACGATGCACGCGAACTGGCCAGAAAAATGGGCAAAAACCCGAATGTCTGGGCCGATATCAAACAAGTATTGCCGCTGCTGTCGGAAAGGCGACATTTCAAAAACCTGAAATACGGCTATGCGGCCGGCAAGGATTCGGTCAAATATATCGACCGTATCCGACTCTATCATGACCTGCTGCGTAAAACGGAAACCTCGACGACGATTTAATTGTTATTACGCATATTTTCCGAACCTTGGCAGGGGCCGGGTTTACAAACCAGACCTAAAGGTTTCGACTTTGGCCAAAGCTAGCCGAATTACTTGGGACAATCTGTGACATTGGGACGGACTAAATAACCCGTCCCGCACAAGTTTCCATTTATCTAGGGAGTCGAATACTCCTTATTTATATTAAGCTTTCACTTTGTTTATCCCCAAAGTGCATTTCGCCTAACCATTCCCAAGCCACCTAGTAGAGCGCTACCGAACAACCACACTGCACCCGGGAGCGGAACAGCAGAAACCGTAATCGTATTCCCGGAGCGGCTAAAAGCCATCGTATCGGAACTAAAATCGATTCGATAGTTACCATCGTCTCCGTTGTTTCTTATGGAATCACCTAAATTTATGCCTGCCGCGGCTTCATCGGTTGTCAACCGATAATCCGCCACAAGATACAAGTAACTACCTTCGGCCAATGTAACTTCGAAAGCGGGATCCCTGCGAAAATGAATAGAACCGTTTGCCGCGCCTTCTTCCTCGTTTAGACTATTTAACGTAATAATATCGTTGCTTATGGAATTACAATTATTATTGATATCGTCGCAACGCGCCAAATGATTTGCAGCGTTGAGCAGGGGATTTTCGGAACCATCATCCAAGTAAAAATGAGTATCCGGATCTAAATAAGTAAATCTGCCGTCCCCATTTAAGTCGACTGCATCATCCGGCGAGTTACTCGTACTTTCGTATGCCAACAAATTAACCTTAAATGTTCCTGCCGACTGCATCACGATTTTCCAAGTATCGAAAGTTGTTCCTTCTTCTACTTTATAAATAATTCCTTCAACGGGTAATGTACTAGCGGCCTGAGCCGGCGTCATGAACAAGCCGCTTATCAAGCCGACTACTGCTAAAGATTGTGCCAAATGCTTCATTCTTTCAACCTCATTGTTTTATTTTATTGATTATTAGGATTTCGTGATAAATAACTTCCTGGAACTATGCGCTTTGCTGAGGATTCGGTAACTCGCTTGGCAGGACGCCGTGAATACGACCTTGTAGGCTTGACGGCGGAATCTGATTGCCATGGATGGCATTAATGCAGATTTTGCAGGAGCAAAAATCTGCCCTGCCGCCGACACCTGCCAATCGAGGAACCGAACCCTCCGTAAAATAGGGAAGTTATTTACGACCAAATCCTTATCGTTTTAGGTTTCGTAGCTATTTCCTAAAAGAATGCGTGAGTACTTGACATCACGTTAATATGTAAACACTTAATCTTTCCATTAAAATATAGAAAAGGACTTCTTTAAATTTATCACTTTCCGCAATCGTTACGACTAATGTCACTTAGATGGAATTTAATTATTCACGCACTGTGACGGCCGGTCTGCTACCAAAATTAATCTAACAAATGGTGTTTGTCGCCTTGCTTCCAACGGACGTCTTCAATTCTTAGTCAATATCTATGCCACTATGCATGTAACCTTTTAACTTAGGGGACTAGAGAGATTACCTGTTTATTTGTATAAAAACATTTTTTTAAAACTGAGTGATATGCCATAACAATAATGTGAAATAACACACATTTTTACCCGCCTTTATCCCTCGGTATTTTTGCGAAAACTCAGTACCTCTTTTGACGCTTTTGTATCGAATAGCGCATTATGTTGGTGCAAAAAAGACAAATCGAATACACAGCATTCCTACTCAGTTTTGCGATTAGGCTGTTTCGATAAGACTTCCAATCCTTATACAATGACGAATATAGCCCATTAGCGACCAGCTCAACGTTTCCTTTATAAAACTGGCAGCAATATTGCTTAATTTAAATTGAATTTGGAATTGTGGGATTACGAGGTAATCTGTTTTAGATTCCTTTTCAAAGGGTCATGTTATTTTCGATTTACTCTTGTTCAAGGGGATTATCATGAAAAAAGTTGCCGTTCGACAAATGACAAAAAGTGAAGACCGAAGCGGTTCGATCAAGATGGTGGTGTTACAGCTTGTTTCCGTCACTGTATTGGTCGCAATTCAATTGATGTAGCTTTTTGTTTGGCCTATGGCGCAACAAGCCGGCCTTTACCGAAAATAACGGTTTTGGGCTAATCAACCGGTTCGAAGCGCTTAACTTTAAACTTTCAAACCCTTCCCACGTGCCTCTAAAACAGGCATCCACAGCCATGGACGGCTTGCCAAGGGGCTAAATGCCTTGAGCATCGGCTTCGTTTTTAGCAGATTCTTTTTCGGCAGTTTCTTCGTCATTCTCGGCTGATGCAAGCGTCTCCATTGTGCGCCTTAGCCAACTATATACCCGCTTGACCATCATAGCTTCATCATCGTTAATGCTAGCTTGCCGATAATGCGTATTGTCTTTAGCCGCCAAGCGCCTTTTCGCAGAGCTAAAGACCTCATTCGGTATCTCACGACTGACCAATAGATCAAGCAACGGAAGCTCGGCCCGCCTAATCCATTCCACTGTTCTAGCGGCTGTATTACGCGTTGCCGGAATATCGATTATCGCCAATGCTTTAATATCGTCTTGCAAATCATTGTAAGCCTGCAAAGCCATCAATGCCCCCATACCATGACCGACGATCGCAATAGTTTCGTATTCCTTTTTTTCCAAGAAATTTAACGCCGCTCGTAAACGTGCCGTCGCCTCGACAAACAAGTCAAAATAATCTTCCACCTCGGCCCCAGATTCTCTTAACGGCATCTGTAGGGCTAACGTCGACCAACGATGTTTCGGTAATTCGGTTCTAAGCCCATGAATCAATGGCTTTCTGTCCGGATGCGCACCTTTATCGTGCAATATAATTGCCGCTTCTTTGATGCCCGGATATTCGGTCTCGGTATAGATACTTAAGAATTTGCGATCATTCGCTTGTAGCCAAACCATTTCGCCGACACTCAAGGTTTTGGTAATTCGTTCGGCATAATCGGCTTCGCGGGCGACATCGGTTGCGCCACAAACAAAGCTCCAGAATCCACCGATAAATACCAACCAATATTTCAGCCTATTCACCGTTTAACGACTCATTTGCCAATCATCGGGAAACCATTTGCGTTTTCCGGTAACGCGATTTGATCGCCATCGCCAAATCGTGTACCGCCATCGCATAATAAGAACTTTGGTTATAGCGAGTTATGACATAAAAATTGCGATGACCAATCCAATAGTCATCGCCAATAGATTTTCTAAGCAATACTAAATGCAGCGGCCCATCGCATTGACAATAGCGCGCTGGAATAACGGCTGCTTGCTTGAATTGAGGCAGCGTATATTGATGATTGACACCGGTTTCAAGCGTATGAGCTTGCGCACCGTTCAGTTTAGCGGGCGTCACAATCGGTTGCCCCGATTGCCAACCGTGTTGCGCGAAATAATTAGCCACGCTGCCGATAGCATCTTCAGGGCTCCATAAATCCTTGCGACCATTACCGTTAAAATCGACGGCCCATTTTAGAAAACTGGTCGGCATAAACTGTCCCAAGCCCATCGCGCCGGCAAACGAACCAACCGGCTTAGACGGATCGAAACCTTCCTTGCCGGCCATAATCAGAAAGTTTTCGAGTTCGCCCCGAAAATAGTCACCGCGCCTTTTATAGTCGAATGCTAAAGTCGTCAAAGCATCAATGATACGGTGATTACCGATATAACCGCCATAGGAGGGTTCAACACCGAGAATACCTAAAATATATTCTGCAGGAACGCCGTATTTATCCTCCGCGCGACGCAAAGTCTCGCCATGTTTCATCCAAAACGAAACACCGCTATTGATATGGCGTTCATCCAAAAATTTCGCGCGATAACGCGTCCAACCGCCCGGTGCCGGCTCCGCTCTCGATTTTGAAGCTTGATCCGATTTATGCAAATAATCCAAGGTCCATTGTTTGCGTTTGGCCTGTGAAAATAAGCCGTTTAAATAGTCTCGATTGAAGCCATGTTTTAGAACCATTTCATCGATAAAACGCCGCAACTCGCTATACCCCGCATAATCTCCGGAAACTGACGCGGCGCGATAGGGACCGATTTGTTTAGGCTGTAAGGAGGGTTTAGCAATCGGTTTGGCAACAACCGGATCGGACGCTTTATCGGCAGATTTTTGAAACGGCGAGTGCTGCTGAGCCGTTGAGGAACATCCGGTTAGCATTAAAATGATTACAGCTAGTTTTTTATACATCTTTAGGTTACCTGGCGGAAAAACTCGATTCGGAGATCTATTATAGGGTCCTTAAATTCAAATTAAGAGTTAAAAAATTTATTCCAATCTAGAATAGCGCGCTTAGCTTGCGCTTCATTAAAACAACCGTTGCCTTTCTGCGATTTGCCGAAGAAAAACATAACACCCTAATGCCGCGAGCAAATGCTTAAGAGTATGCCCACTAATACCATATAACCAATAATAGACACTACTATCCGCGACTTCAAAAGCCTTCGCCACACTATAAAAACCGAAAAAAATCCAATAGGCCAGCCCATGGGTAAAACGGGGTTTATACATCACTAATATTAACGGCATCAGCAGTAATGGCAAGAATTGAACTAGACCGTATAAACGTAAATCGCCACGGCCTTGCAACTCGCTATAGTGCCAGTAAAAAACGGAAGCCAACCCGGTCAACAGTAGCGGATACAGTAACTTCGACGCGACCTCTTCAGATATATACTCGCCGACAATCACCAAAAAAATGATATAAATGCCAAGGTCATCGGCAATCTATCCCAAATCAACGTGCGGTTATTCGGGTCCAGATGATAATAAATCGAACCGAATCCCACCAAGGCTACGCTGCAAAAAAAAAGTATGTAAGACGGTAAAATAACATTGACGATTTTAGAACGATCGACGGAAAAAAGAGTCTTGACACCAACCAATCCTACCAAGATAAAAGGCAAGTTGGACGCCACATTCAAAAAATGCTTAATGCCGAGCATTTCTCTTTGGTCGGCAAAATCATGATAAAACCGATCTTGGGGAATTGCCGGAAAAAAAAACATCAAGATCACAGAGAACAAAGCGATGGCTATCAATATCGAAGCCCGGTAGTCGAGATTATTTGTCATCATCAAGCATCATTCGAGATTTGCAAAAAAGAATTATATCCGGCAATTTATTATATATATCATGTAGTTATATATTCTCCTGATAAACAACCACCCGATTTCTTCCACTATGCTTGGCTCGATACATCGCCTTATCGGCCGCCTCGATCATCGCAGGATAACTTTTATACCCCGGAGAATACACAGCCAATCCGACACTAACCGTTAGTTCATGATCATGAAACCGCTCGCTCATGACTTTACCACGCTGCTCTATTTCACCCCGTATTCTTTCTGCGTAACCTGATGCGCCAGCTTGATCGGTATTACGCAACACAAATAAAAATTCTTCGCCACCGTAGCGGCCGATCAAATCGCCAGGGCGCGTCATGCTCCGCAAAATATCCGCAACAATCTTCAATACATCGTCACCTGCCTGGTGGCCGCATACATCATTAAAATGCTTAAATCGGTCGACATCGATAAAACCTACCGCGATTTTTGTTAATACCTGCGGTTCGCTTTCAAAAAGACGCGCCAAAAACTCGTTTATTACACGTTTGTTAAATAATTGCGTCAAAGGATCGATCTGCGACTCCTTTCTAGCTAAGGTATACTGCTTGGCATTCATCAACGCGATACCCAGTTCATTAACGATCGGCAATATTTCACCAAGAACCTTTTCATCCATTCCCCGACCACTCAACGAATTATCGGCATAGAGTACACCGACCAACTTGTTATGCCGTAAGACAGGCATTGCGATAAACTCGTCGACATTGATTCGATGAAGCATCTGTCGATCGAGACTATCGTCCTTTCTTATCAAGACCGGCTTTTTGTTGCGCAGACAATCCAATAATTTACCGGTGACTTCACCGATTGGAATTTCGAACGGTTGCAGTTCGTCTTCAAGAATCGACTCCGGCCACCAATGCGCGGCAATCAAGCCCCGGCGTTTCGGGTCGATATTTAGCATTATGACTCGATCGAAACCGAAATCGCTTTGAATCGCCTCTAACGTCCAAGGTAAAAATTCTTCCGGATCGAGACTCCGGTGAGGGATCGTTAATATTGAACCGTTCGAGACCACCCCTGCATTGCCTCCATTCGATTTTTCATGCCGGGTTTTGTTGCCGATGACGCTGAGTTTAATCGTTGCCTGCACCAATGTCGCTCTCAGTTTATGAATATTGGGAAATGAAATACCGTAAAACTCCCGGGTATTGGCCATTTCGCGATCGACATGTTCAAGTAACTGCTCCAAATTCAACTTATCGATATCGATAATTTTTAAGACTTCCTCTTGTAAATCCGGACTACAAATTTTTTCGCTGGACCCCACTCCTTGAACCCAAGCAATATAATTGGCAAACGAAATAATCGCGGTCTCGGTTTTATATTGAGCATACGGGGAGTCGGCGGACGGCATTTCGTGATGAAAGCCGATCATTGCGGTAATCGCAGGCGGTAAGTTCCAGGTCGCGCAGAAAACTAAACCGATTTCGGTATGCGTTAAACCGAAGAAAGTTTTCTCGCTTTCCATCAGCGATTGGTCGCTTTTATCGTATGCCGTTAAATAATCGCTATAAGACACACGCCCGTAACTTTCCAACACGACTTTGCCGACATCGTGCAACAAACCGCCTGTATAAATCATATCCGGATCGGGATGTTTCAAGGTTACGGCAATCGCCTTACTCATCGATGCGACGAACAAACAATGCTGCCAAAAAAACATCTGATTGAACGATTGCTTCGATTTATGCCGGATTAGCCGATTATAAAATAACTGATCCAAGGCGGCCTGCCTAACGGCTGAAAACCCGAGCATATTGACCGCATGCTTGATCGAAGTGATTTTTTTAGGCAGACAAAATGCCGCCGAATTAACTATCCTTAGCACTTTAGCCGCCAACGCCGGCTCCGTCTCGATCACTTTCGATAGATCTTTTACCCGGGTGTTTTCATCATTGGTAAGTTTAAGTAATTTAATAGCTGCAGCCGGAATCAACTGCAAATGCCTGACTTCCTTTTTTAGAACCGCGCGAGCCGCCTTGGCAATCCCTGCGGGATAGCCAAGCAAATCTTCGTTTGCTGAAGCGGTATTGTTATCCATAATAGTGGCTGCTTATATCGATTATCGTTAAAAATTGCAGAATGCAGGTAGATTATGTGAAAAACTTCAAGCCGGCAATGCGCAATTACCCATAACCTCTACCCTAGAACATAAAATTTCAATAGTTTTAACACCTTCTGTTCGTACTAAGGATTTCGTGACAAATAACTTTCTGAACCTATGTGCTTAGAAACGGATTCGGCAACTCACTTGACAGCCACCGACACCTTTCAATCGAGTTACCGAACCTACCTACTCTATACCTTTCGTACTTCAAATTTCGGCAGTGCCTAAGGAGGCACCCCTGTGTCGAATTTTGACCTGCGATGGGTATACATTGAAAAATAAAGAAGTTATTTATGAGCAAATCCTTAAATCTTGTCGAAATGCGTTTTGATCCGGCATTAACACCTATACATTTCTCAAACTAATTATGCCTTGATTTAAGCACACCACGAACTGCGATCTCTTGAACTACTCGGAAGCGCCTACCCCGGATCCAACCGACAGAATTAGGATAAAGGTTATATGATTTTCAAGCAGATATTTGAGAACTATGAAACGTATCAAGCAATTGTCCAGTGATATTTTGCCCTCCGCTCTGATTTTCCCGATGAACTGAATTACATTCGCTTACCTATTTTGAGTAACTTCTGCTATATTCACTCGCCAACAAGAAATGAAAGCACATTCCGAATCATCATTTTAGACGGAAAATTACAAGAACAATCAATGCTATCAGGACGCAAATATGTCAGAGTTTATTTATGTGTTAACCGTTATTTATTTTATTTTTGTTGTTAAAGAGGCCGAAGGGGAGAACATCGCTGCATTTTGTCTTCGTGTCTTACCAGGCATTTGGTCGCCTATACAAAAATCGTATGCAAATCTACGCGATCGTTTCTTTAGTTTAATCAACTTTAAACCGACTAGCTTCGCATAAAACAGCGCATTGGGTACTTACTGAAAAAAATGGCTGAATCAAAAACTTACCTGAATGTGCCGTATGCTCAAAAAGATGCGGCTAAAGCGCTCGGCGCAAGATGGGATCCTGCCCAAAAGAAATGGTATGTCCCAGGCAATAAAGACATATCACTTTTTGCGCAATGGCAATCACAAGACGCAGCACCCAAGTCGACTGTGGCTTCCGATACTGGATCGGCTTCATCCAAAAGAAGCCACACAACTAATAACGTCGGCTCGGGCGTTATTACCTATGCAACAGATAAAGACTTTGTAGCCTATAGCGGTGATGAGCCGCCATGGGAATAAACTTATCTTGTGAAAATAAACAAAATATACTCATCGAAAAATCAAAATTCGGCACCTGGATGACCCTCAAAAGTCGCCGTGAACCCAGAACCCAGAACCCAGAACCCAGAACCCAGAACCCAAATTATCTAAGACAATTAACCATGGCCAATGGGCTATGGAATTTAGGTGCAGGATGAATACGTCCATATAGACTCTATGCCGGTCCCTCACCTAGCGTTAGGTGAGGGACCGATCACCCCGGCGCCTCCTTAAGCATTGCCGAAATTTGAAGTGCAAAAGGCACAACCTCCCGCAACACTGAGCTTTTTAATTCTTTTCACTTGTCGCCACCGAGCAAAGAAACTCAGAAAACAACAGCAAATAAAGCCACTCGAAGCTCGTAATCAAATTGATCGATTTTGTGCCGCTATCGATTTACTGCTAACCTTCAGGCTTTAAAAAGTAACCATGGATCCATTGTGAATAGCTGTTCCGTTCAAGCCATTGCCAAACAAAGCCGTCTTGCGGCACGTCAATTATCATCGACATCAGAGTCACTGCGTAATCTTGCACTTTCAAAAATGGTCGACTCGCTTCAATCAGCTAAACGCCGAGTTTTAGAAGTCAATGCCGAAGAAGTCGAAAAAGCTCGGCAAGCCGGGCAGTCCAATGCATTGGTCAAACGTTTGACGATCGACGATAAAGTTTTTCAATACATGATATCCAGGCTAAATGAAGTCGCTCGGAGACCGGACCCTTTGAATCGCGTACTCGAAGGCCATACCAATCCCGCCGGGCTTCAGGTGTTTAAAAAATCGGTACCGCTTGGCGTCATCGGTATCATTTACGAATCCAGGCCTAATGTCACCACCGACGCAGCCGGGGTATGTATCAAAAGCGGTAATGCCGTCATCTTGCGAGGCGGATCGGAAGCACTGCAAACCAACATGCTCCTGGCAGATGCTATGATTGAAGGCGCTGTAGCTGCAGGACTTCCGGAACATGCGATACAGATTATCCGTATGCCAGGCCATGAAGCTGTTGGAGAACTGCTCATGATGGACGACTATGTGGACGTGTTGATTCCGCGCGGCGGCAAGGACTTGATCAAACGTATCGCCGAAGGTACCCGAATTCCTGTCATCAAACATTACGACGGCATCTGTCATCTCTATATCGCGGCAGACGCGGACCCTGCTCAAGCGGTCGATCTAGCGATCAATTCGAAATGCCAAAGCATTCAAGTCTGTAACGCACTTGAAACCTTATTGATCGACCAAAAATGCGCGGAACAAATGCTACCGCTGCTTCAGGCGGCATTTGACGCAAACAATATCGAACTACGCGGCTGCGAAAAGACACAAAAGCTCTTACCAGGCATTGCCCCAGCGACAGAAGAAGATTGGCATAGCGAATATCTGGCGCCGATACTTTCAATAAAAATCGTCAACGGCATCAACGAAGCGATTGATCATATCAATCACTATGGGTCGGGGCATACCGATGTCATTGTTACGCAAAGCCTTAACATGGCTCAACAATTCGAGCATCAGGTTGATTCAGCCTCGGTATTGATCAATGCTTCCACAAGATTATCGGGAGGTGGCGACTACGGCTTGGGATCAGTAGTCGGCATCAGCACCGACAAACTACACGCCCGCGGCCCGGTTGGGCCGGATGAACTGACAACCTATAAATGGGTAGCCTATGGCAATGGCCATTTGAGGAATTAACCTGAAAAGGGCAGTTGGCATGTGTTGTAGACCGTTCGTGCTGAGCCAAGTCGAAGCATGAAGGACCTACAACACTTTCACCGGCCTGGTGAAGCCTCAAACTACCCTTCACCCTTCGACAGGGCTCTGGGCGAACGGTAGCTTGAGGATCTCAACTGCTCTTTTTAAGATTAACCGATACCCAGCGTAGATTAAATTCGGCGCCGGGGCTGTTCATGTAGGCCCTATGCCAGCATGGAGCTGGTATAGGAAATAACTGGAGTCAGAGCAAAATTAAATGCCTAACATTGCGCTCAACCGCAAGCCGGAAATTGTTAAACCGACTGGATCGTGATAATTTTGGACAGCATTTTGGAAAAACAACAAAAAAGGCTTAGTCGAAACCGACTAAGCCTTTGAATTTGTTGGAGCTGGTGATGGGACTCGAACCCGCGACCGGCTGATTACAAATTAGTAAGCCCTATATTCTCCTGGGTTCTCCACAAGCCAATTATTATATATAAAACAATAATATATGAAATTCCGCAAAACCATTCTTTTCTATTATTTTCCCTCAAAATCGACTAAAATCCTAACCCATACCTAACCCAGAATCCTAACCCCAAAAACGGAACGGAGCCGGAGCCATGGCAAAAAACACAATGAATTTTTCTAAAGGCAGGATCGAGGCGATACCCCTGCCATCTGAAGGACAGCGATTCGAATTTCATGATACGCAAGCCAAGGGTCTGTTATTAAGGGTATCTTCTGCCGGCACCAAAACATTCTGTTTTTATCGTTGGATCAAAGGTGCCTCAAAACCGGAACGCATTACTTTAGGCCGATTTCCAGCAATGACGGTGGAGCAGGCTCGCAGTAAAGCTGCCCAATTAAACGCCGCAGTCGAAAATGGTGAAAATCCGAATGAACCGTTAAAGCTTCAAAAAGCAGAACCTACGCTGTTGGAGTTATTCGACGATTTTATCGAGCATAAGCGCAATAAAAAAGGCCAGCACTTGTCGCCCAAAACCGTTCAAGAATACCGTAAATCGTTTACTTGCTATTTGGAACCTTGGTCCAAACGCAAATTATCCAAAATCGCTTCTGCAGAAATGTCAGCCCTGCACAAAAAGCTGGGCAAAGACCGGCCCACTACCGCCAATCGAACGATGGCTTTAGTATCAAGCCTTTACAATTTTGGAATTCTGGAACGCTCATACAAGGTCACAAATCCCGCTGAAAAAATTAAAAAATATCCTGAAAACGAGCGGGATCGATTTTTATACCCCGACGAGCTTCCACGATTTTTCGATGCCTTGGCTAAAGAAGAAAATCCTGATATGCGCGATTATTTTCTGGTGGCCTTGTTAACCGGGGTTAGGAAATCGAACGTTCTAGCGATGCGTTGGGATGAAATTCATTTAGAACGAGGCGAATGGCGAATCATTACCAAGGGCAATTCCGCTCAAACAGTAACCTTATCACCCGAGGTCATTGATATTTTAGCAAACAGAAAACTCCGCGCTCAGAGCGAGTGGGTTTTTCCCGGTACAGGTAAGACAGGTCATTTGGTAGAACCCAAAAAAGCTTGGCAACGATTGCTTGAACGCGCAGGACTCTCCGATTTACGCATTCATGATTTACGCCGCACGTTAGGCAGTTGGCAAGCGAAAACCGGAGCTAGTCTGTTGACGATTGGCAAAAGCCTCAATCATAAGAGCACCCAATCCACCGCGATTTATGCGCGGCTCGATCTCGACCCCGTCAGAGAGTCGGTCAATCGTGCAACGGCGGCCATGTTGAATGCGGCAAAAAACAGCGCTTAAAACTATTAACCGAAACATTCCAAGAAACCCGGATGATTTATTGAGTGCTATACGAAATCCTGGATGAAAAAGTACTCAAATGCCGCATGGGGATATGAATAATTACTCCTATTGTAATGCGCGGCTCGTTGACCGCTTTTTTGTCCGAAATATGGGTTTTTAGCGATAATTAAATCGTATGGCCGGTATCGACAGCCGTCAATTAATATTTATTTTGCAGGGACAACAAACGGCACAAATAAGCTGCCATTTAAAATGTAAGTGCGATTAGCTTGTGTAACCGCACATTTCGAAGCCAACATTCCTCCGATTACGCTAACGCTAATCGTAGCTACGCCGGCTCCTGTCGGGTCAATCAAAACCGTAATATTGATTTACGAAATCGCTAGAATCTGTGCAGGGCTACTGTTAATCTGTTTAGTATGAATGGACAGAACAACAAAGGGGTACAACAACGGCTGATCGATGCCGCCATGCAGTGCTTTCTCGATGACGATTATCATCGAGTCACTACCCGACAGATTGCCGCTGCGGCCGACACCAACGTGTCAATGATCCGCTACTACTTCGGTAACAAGGAGGGACTCTACGAGGAGATGATCCGCAGCACCCTGCAACCGCTGCTCGACGTGCTCGAAAGTTCCCTGCTCTCAACCACCGAGGGGTTTGCCGATTACTTCCGTATCTACTACCGCACCATGCGTGAGAACCCGCGCTTCCCGGCACTGGTACTCAAGGTGCTTGCCCTCAATCAGGGGCCGGGCAAGCGTTTCATTCACCAATTGCTGGAGCGTGGTCGGCAACGCGGGCGGGAGAAGATCGAAACGCTCAAACTGCATGGGCTGGTCGGGCCAGATGTCGATGCCGATGCGGTGCGTATTACTTTTGTTAGTCTTGCCATGATGCCGATGCTGATCAAACCGGTGTTCGAGAAACAGATGGGGCGGGAGATGGATGAGGAGTTTCTCGAACAACTGGCCACCTTCAGCGGGCGACTGTTCAGCTCCGGGTTGTTACCCGGGAAGGAGGGATGAGATGGGCACACTTCAACGCAACGCCTTCAAGGTAAAGATATTCCAGCGCGCTATGCGTTTCGCCAACGCGCTGACCTCGTTGACCAACAAGTTGATGCCTCCGCCGTTTCGCATTATTCAAATCGGCAGCGCCTACTGGCAGTCGCGCGCACTCTACGTGGCGACTGAGCTAGGTGTCGCCGATGCCATTGGTGACGACGAGATGGCAAGCGATGAAATAGCCGATAGACTGGTTCTGCACTCCGACTACCTCTATCGCCTGATGCGTATGCTCGCCTCCATAGGCGTCTTTGAGGAGTGCAGAGAAAGGCACTTTCGCAACAATAAACTCTCCGACTGCTTGCGTAGCGGCTCTCCGCAGAACGTGCGCGAGATGGTGTTATTGCATAACTCTCCCGAGATGAGTCGTCCCTGGTTTGAGACGCTCGGCCCCGCTCTGCGCAACGGCGAGGTGCCCTTTGCGCAGAGCCACGGCGAGGATCTGTTCGACTACCTCGATCACCACCCGAAGTTCGACGCCCTGTTCACAGGAGCGATGGAGTCGGTCGAGGCCCTCACAGGTACCGACTATCTTGATGATTTTGACTGGGGGCGCTTCGAGCGCCTCATCGACGTCGGCGGCTCCAACGGCAGCAAGGCGCTCGCCATCCTCAAGAGGAATCCAAGATTGAAGGCACTGGTTTTCGATCGACCGCAGGTGATCGAAAACGCCGCCGCCGATTGGCGTGACAAGTGCGTATTCTGATTAATTTGAACACTGATTCTGGACGAACGTGAACACCTAAAACCTAACGCATCGGTGGACGTGAATTTTTACGCCAAGTGTTCAACTTGAGTCAAGGAATTCATTTTTT
>Ga0180009_10001418_pt1 | contig 29423 bp, 22 predicted proteins | sample OS_PC_MetaG_FD_123537 | JGI IMG/M metagenome (GOLD analysis project Ga0180009, IMG submission 123537) | Groundwater microbial communities from the Aspo Hard Rock Laboratory (HRL) deep subsurface site, Sweden - OS_PC_MetaG | ecosystem: Environmental > Aquatic > Deep subsurface > Groundwater... | reverse complement strand
TGGCCTTGTCCACCTTGTCCGGGCCGGCCATTAAGTACAGCTGCACCAGCTTGGATTTGCGGTCGGCGTTGTCCACGTCCAGCTGATCCGCCGCCTCATAGGCGGCCACGGCGGTATCCACCTCACCGAGTTGGTCGGCGTAGATGCTGCCGAGCCGATCCAAAAAGTCGATACGCATTGCCGCTGGTGCAGACTCCGGTAGCCGCTTGAACTGTCGCCGCAGGGCGCGCGCCAGCTCATTCCAGTCCCCGCGCTCCGTGAGGATCCTGTCCACCGCATCGAAGGCGCTGCTGAACGTGTCATCAGCTTCCAGACACCTTTCGAGCTGCTCGAGGGCCTTGTCGACCTCCTTCAGCTCGTCCCGGTAGACCAAAGCCGAGGTGTACAGGTACTTGGCCTTGAGTTGAGCGCTCGGCTCCAGCTCCGCGAGCTTAAGCACGATGCCCACGGCTTGGTCCCACGCCTCCCGCTGGGTGTGAATCTCGAGCATTTTGTGCAACAGCCCGCGATCCTCGGGTTTGAGCTCAGAAGCCTGGCCAAAAAACTTCAGCGCCTTGTCTGGCTCGTCTAGCTTGTTGGCGTAAAGGTCGCCGATCTCGCCGGCGAACTTGTGCCGGTCATCGTCATTTTCAGCGCGGTTGAGCTGCGCAAGCTTGGTTTCGACGACGCGCGCGTAATCGCCTCCCTCTTCCCGCAGCAGCAGCACTGCTTGCACCGAGGGCTCATAGGTCGCGTCAATGTCCAGGGCCTTCTCGAAGAGATTCAGCGCCTTGTCTTTTTCGCCGAGCTCCATCTTGGTGCTGCCCAGCCGGTGGTAAACCTCCACCAGCTCCTGTGACGAAAGGGCGTCGCGGTGGGCCACGAGCACCGCCTGGAAGAGGTTGGCGGCGTCCTTCCACTGCTCCATGTGAAACTTGAGATCCGCCAACTCCCGCAGCACCTCCAGAGAGGTGGGATCCATATCCCGGGCGATCTCCAGCTGGCCCATGGCCTTGTCCGCCTTCTTGAGCTGTTTGGCGGTCAAGCCGAGCAGCGTGTGCAAGTGGAGCCGGACCTTGCGCTTCTTCTCGTCGGTCTTGCGCAGGAGCATGTCCAGCAGCGGTTCGGCATCCTCCCATTGGCCCTGGTCGTAGTAGTGCTGCGACAGCACAGAGGCCGCCTGCTCGTGCTCCGGATCCACGAGCAGGGCCTTGGCGTACATGTTGACGGCTTTGTCCGCGTCATCGAGATGCTGGCGGAAAATCTCGCCGGCCTCGAACAGGAGACGGGCTTTTTCTAGACGGTTGCCCGTGGCTTGCTCGGCGTCGCCGAGCATGTTGGCGGCCCGGAGCCACTCCATGCGCTCGCGGTAGAGCGTCACCAGCGCCATCATGGCGCCCACGTTGTCGGGATCCAGCTCCAGGGCCTTCATGAGCCGCTGTTCCGCCTCCTCCCTGTCGCCGAGCTTCTCCAGGGTCACCTCACCGATGCGTCGGTGCATCTCCACCCGCTCCGCCTCTTCGGTGGTGAGCTCGGCCCGCTTGGACAGCACGTCCACCAGCTCCACCCAGTCCTCGGCGCTCTCGAGCAGATTGGACAGATGGACGAGGGCCGGCAGGTCCTCGGGATCGGCCAACAGGGCCTCGTGGAGGGCGTCCACCCCGGCCGTGGGATCGCCGAGCTTCTCGTCGAGCACCGCGGCCATGGCGCGCAGCACCTCGCCCTTGACAGAGTTGGACTCGGCGATGTTGGCGTGCCGCCGATAGGTTGTGACCAGCTCGTCCCAGGCCTCCTCCCGGATGTAGAGCCCCTCCAGGTCGCGGTAGACTCCCTCCTCCTCCGGGTCCAGCTCGACGATCTTTTCCAGGGCGTCAGCCGCCTTGGCGCGCAGCTCCTTGGAGGACATCATCTCGCCGGCCGCCCGCCGACAAATGCGGATGCGTTCGGCCTTGTCCTCGGTCAGCTCGGAGCGACGCTCAGCCACCCGCAAGAAGTTTGTCGTGTCACCCAGCTCTTCGTAGACCTCATAGAGCGGGATCAGGATGTCCAGGTTGTCCGGGTCGCGTTCGAGCAGCCGTTCCAGGTGCGGCACGGCGGACTCGGGATCCTCGAGCTCCGTGCGCAGCAGGTTGCCCGCCTCCAGACGCGCTCGCCGACCCGCCTTGTCGTCCGGGTTGCGATCCGCACGTTTGAGCAGGAGCGCCGCCAGGTGCTCCCACAGGCCCAGCCGCCGCAACACCGCCTCCTGGGCGACCTCGGCGTCCTCGTTGTTCGGGTCGAGCTTGAGCGCCTCGTCGTAGAGCAACCGCGCCTCGTTGAGATCGTTCAGGCGCGACTCGTACAGATCCGCCAGCTCCAGGGTGTAGAAGATCCGCTCCTGGTCCTCTTCGCTGGAGAGCAGCCGCTTGCGCAGCACCTGGGCCAGGTCATCCCACTGCTCCTTCTGCTTGTAGATCCCAGCCAGGTCATCCCACGCATCGGCGAGGCCGGGGTTTTTGTCGAGCGCGTGCCACAAGGCCGACACTGCATAGTCCGGGCGATCCAGCCGCTCGTTGTAGACCCGACCAAGCCTGAGCCACAGGGCCGCGGATACGGCCGCCTCCCCCACCGTGGGAGCGACTTCGTTGAGGGTCGTTACCAGATCGCTCCACTGCTCGGTGGCCTCGGCGAGACGCTCGCCCTCTGCCCACAGCGCGACGTTGCTCGGCTCATAACCGGCGGCGGCCATGAGCGCAGCGAAGGCCTTGCCGAGATCGCCGATCTCCTGCTCGTAGATCCGCGCCATCTCCTCGAGGTGCATCACCTGCCCAGCGGTGTCCTGGGCCAACTCGGTGAGCACAAGGTGTGCGCTGGCCAATCGCTCCCACTCCCCCGCCTCCTCGGCGGTCTTCATGAGGCGGCTGATGTGGCCCTGGGCCTCCTCGTCCTGCTGATTTTGCAGCCCGAATGCCAACCAGCCCTCCAGATCGTCCTCATCCTCGGGTTTCTCTGCGACCTCCGGTTCCTCTTCGGCGGCGATCGGGTCGGCCCCGGCGGACTCGGCGGCCCCCGAGCGGACCGCGTTGGGGGGGTTCTCCTCGAGCAGGGCCGCGGCCTTTTTCACCAGATCCACGAGCTCCTGGAGCCGCTCCCGGCCAGGCCCCGTGGATTCATACACCACGATCTGCCCGCCGAGGAATTCGGCCTGCGCTTTGAGATCTTCGGCAACCTTGCTGAACTGCTCTGAGAGTTCCATTCTGCAGTACCTCCGGAGGGCTGGACATTTCGCTACTGGGCCGACCACTCTATAGCCCACAAGCCTAGGGCTTTCAACAACATTTAGGATATGCCCCATCCCAACGCCAGGACTGGGACGGAGACGTTAGTCAGGCTTCAGCCCACCGTTTTCGTGGTCGGCAACGCACACCGATTGCAACCTCAGCTACAGGAGTTTTTCGATGGTCTCGATGAGATCCAGGCGATCCATGAGATCCGTGATGTAGTCCATGCGCTCGGTGGGGATCACCACGGTGGGCGAGAGATCGTAGCGGCCAAACCAGTCCTCGTACAGCTGGTTCAACCGGCGGATGTAGCTCACGGGCACCGCCTGCTCTTCGGGACGACCGCGCAGCTTGATGCGCTGTCGGATGGTGCGCAGGGGCGCGCTGAGGTAGATGAGCAGATCCGGGGGCTCCAGGGCGTCGAGCATCGAGTGATACAGCGCCATGTAGGTCCCGAAGTCGCGCTTGCTCATGCGGCGGCTGCGGTGGAGGTTGTAGGCGAAGATCTCGGCGTCTTCGTAGATGGTGCGATCCTGCACAACCGTGCGGCGGCTACGGGCCCGGGCCAGGGCCTGGTGGATGCGGAACTTGTGGCAGAGGAAGTGGACCTGGCTGTGGAAGGACCAGCGCCGCATGTCCTCATAGAAGTCCTTCAGGTAGGGGTTTTCCTCGTTGGGCTCGTAGAAAGGCTCCACGTCGAAGTGCGAGCACAGAAACTGCACCAGGGAGCTTTTGCCCGCGCCCATGTTTCCTGCCACTGCGATGTACTTGCGACGCATCGGGTGCAACTCTACCAGCCCCCCGCTGATTCGCATAGCCGGGATCCTGAAAAGCACGGAGGGGGGACGGATACCGGACGAGCGCGGACGGATATCGCACGGCGGAGACGGTGGGCCGTCCCGGCGGCACCGCAAGGGGGTGAATTTGTTGGCGGAGATGAACCGGCACGCTCCTTGCTTTAGTGCAGAGGAACGACTGCAAAGGAGAGAGTCATGTCATCTGGAGTCAACAACGCAATCCTCATCGGACACCTCGGAGCGGACCCGGAGCTGCGGGCCACAACCACGGGTCAAGCCGTGGCCGAAATGCGATTGGCCACGAGCCGCAAGTGGAACGACAAGCTGGGCGCCCTGCAGGAAGACGTAGTCTGGCATCGGGTCGTGGTCTGGGACAAGCTCGCGACCAATTGTCATCGCTACCTGCAAAAGGGCAGCCAGGTCTATGTGGACGGCCGCATCCAGAACCGCAAGTGGATCGACAAGGAGGGCCACGACCGCTTCACCAGCGAGATCGTCGCCCGGAACGTGATCTTCCTCGGAAGCAAGAACCGCTCGGAGTCCGAATCGGGAGCGGGACCAGGGGCGGGGGTCGATCCCACGCAACGGTGGTAGCGATTGCGGCTTCTCCCGGCGTGCCGCATACAATGGCCCCATGGCACAGTCACGGGACCCGGCGTCCGAGCTCTCCCTGCGGTGCGCCGCCTACGCGGTGCTGCGCCAGGGCCACCCGCGGCTGCCGTCCCTGCGACTTCCCCGGGGCGGCGGCGACCCGGCGCGCCATCGGTTAGCGGCCTGCTTCGAGGCCGCCCGGCAGGGGTTGACCGACGCGCCGGAGGAGGCGGGGCTCTTTGACGAGTCGGTGCTGCCGACGGACGTGTCACCGGAACTCGCACAGCACCTCAACGCCGTGGTGGTGCAGGTGGAAACGACCCTGGCTGTCGATGCCACCGCCGACCCCCTGGGACCGCTGTTTGAGGCGACCTCTGGCGCCGGCAGCCGCAAGGAGCGGGGACAGCACTTCACCCCGCCGCCCGTGGTGGCGCTGGTGCTCGCCCTGGCCGGGGCCGGGGCCGCCGCGAATGTGCTCGATCCCACCTGTGGCACCGGCGCCTTTTTGATCCGCGCGGAGCCCAATCTGCGCGGCGCGTCGCTCTGGGGCTGTGAGGTGGATCCCCTGGCCGCCCGATTGGCGCGAATCAACCTCCGCCGAACCCCCGGCCCGGCGGCGGGACACATTCACACGGGGGATATCTTCGCCCTGGAGCCCGGCGCCCTCATCGATGGATACGCCTTGCCCCGCTGCGAGGCCGTCGTGGGCAACCTACCCTACGTGCGTCTGCACCGCCAGGAGCTGGCGCGCTGGCGATCCGCCCTGGGCCGACGCTGGGCCACGCGGGACCCGATTTCTGTCACCCGCGGCGCCGGGGGCCAGCCAACGCTCCGATTGTCTGGTCACGCGGATCTGTACGCGCTGCTTTTTTTCCACCTCGCGGACCTGGTGGCGCCCGGGGGCCGCCTGGCGCTCCTCACCGCCAACGCCTATCTCGACGCTAGCTACGGCCAAATGCTCAGGCAGCTCTTTCTCCGCCACTTCCAGGTTCTGGCCGTGGTGGAGAGTCGCTGCGAGCACTGGTTCGCTGACGCCTCGGTCAACACCGTCATCACCGTGCTGCAGCGGAGCGGAGCCACCCCGACCCCTGCGCGCCATCGCGCGCGGTTTGTGCAGCTCACCCGCCCCCTGCAACCCGGCCCCGAGGGAGCAACATCTGCGGACCCAAACGCCCTTGCGCACATCATCGAAAACGTCACCGGGGTCAATCCCGAGGCCGACCCGCTCACGACAGGCGACTTGCCGTACGTCACCGTCGACACTCCCACGTGCCGCATCCGCCTGGTGGACCCGGCGCGTTTGCAGATGGCACCCGCCGGGCGGGGTGATCCCTGGTCCGCCTACCTGCGGGCCCCGGACCTCTACTTCCGCCTCCGGCAGCACCCGGCCCTGCGACCGGCCGGCGCCCTGCTCACCATCCGCCGCGGTGTCACCACCAATTGGAACGCGTTTTTTTACCCGCCCAGCGACGCCGCGGTGGAAAGCGAATACCTGGTCCCCGTCGTGCGTTCCCCCCGGGTGAGTCGGACCATCGCCCTGCGGTCAGCGCGCCTCGAGGATCGGCTGTTCGTCTGTCAGGCGAGCCTCGCCGCCCTAAGCCGCGCGGGCCACCACGGCGCCCTGCGCTGGATCCAGGGCGGCCAACGCATGCACAACCACCAGGGTCTTCCCATCCGCGAAACGCTCAAGGGTCGCCCCTGGTACCGCCTGGCCCCGGTGCAGTACCGGCTCCTGCTCACCAAAACCACCCACGACACCCATCTGCACCGCCTGCTGGATCTGCCCGCCGCCGTGGACCAGCGCCTGTACGGCGTGACGCCCGGCCATCCGGCGGATACGGAGCTCGTGGCGGCCCTGCTGAACTCGTCGGTCGTGGCGCTGATGACCGAGGTGGTGGGTTCGTCGAGCCTCGGAGACGGCGCCCTGGACCTGCCGGTGACCACCGCCCGGGAGCGGCTATTGATGCCCGACCCGGCCGCACTGTCCCCTGCCGCCCGCCGACCCATCCTCCGGGCCTTCGCCCGACTCGCCGAGCGGCGGGTGCTCCCCGTCTGGGACGAGGTGCAGCAGCCGGACCGTCAGGCCCTCGACGGCGCCGTGCTCGCCGCCCTGGAGCTGGACGTCAGAGCGGGGCTGCCCGTGCTGTACGAGGGTCTGTGCACGCTCACCCGGGAACGCCTCACCCTCGCGACAAGCCGACGGGCCCAGAGCCGCGACTAGAGACCCGCCTAGGGGCGAAGACTCTGCCAGAGGTACCAATAGGGGAAACGGTAGACCCAGTAGCCGGCCGGCAGGTTGGCGTGGCCGGCATAGCTGGTGGCGGCATACGCGCCAAAGTCCCGGAAGGAGCCGTAGCTGGCACAATCGAGCGGGACGTGCAGGCGTCGCACCAGCACGCGATACTTGCCGTTGGCGTTGGCGCTGGTGCCCGCGGGCGCCCGGCAGTACGCGCCGCCGGGAACCAGCGCCGGCGGGGCGATGAGCCGCTGCCGATACACGTACCAATAGGGGTAGTGGTAAACCCAGTAGCCCGCCGGAATGTTGGGCTGGCCGGCGTAGCTGGTGGGCCCATAGGGGCCGTAGTCGTGGAAGGACCCGTAGCTGGAGCAATCCTGCGGCACATGCAGACGCATCATGTATCCGACATACTTGCCCCCCGCGGTGGCTGAGACGTGGGTAGGCCGTTGACATGCATACACCACGGGGCGGGGGGAAATCTGCGCCCGGCGGCTCAAACGGGGTCCGAAGAAGGACCGCGGAAGCACGCGGCGACTCCCCGGGAGCCGGGCGCCCTCCGTCATGGCGGCGGGCGCCGCCTCGGCGTTATCGCAACCGGCAGCCCCGACGATCCAGGCAAATCCCAGCCCGATCAACCTGATGTGTCTCATGCTGTGCCTCCTGGCAGGATCCATACGCACCACCGCGCCGTTGGTTCTGGCCCGATGATGTCACCCGTACCGGGGCCCCACGTTCGGACCTGCAAAGAGCTGCTTCCACGGCCGGAAGCGCGACCCGCTCACTTTTTCCCGAGGTGCTGCTCCACCCGGCGGAGATAGGCCTGCGCCACCTCGTCCCTGGGATCCAGCTCCACCGCCTTGCGGAAGTGGGCCCCGGCCTCGGCGAACCGGCGGGCCCGGGCGGCGATGACGCCGAGATGGAAGTGCGGGGCTGAGCGGTGTGGGTACAGCAGGCGCGCCCGGGTGAAGTGGCGCCGAGCCCGGGCGGCCTGACGCCGCTCGGCATCCGGCTTCGTGGCGGCGAGCTCCTGCGCCAGGCGCAGCCGGAAGCGCCCGGCATTTAACAGCGCGGTGTAACGATTGGGCTCCCGGGCGAGGGCTTTCTCCGTGACCCGGGCCGCCTGGGCCAGCAGCCGAAGCGCGGTCTGCCGACGTCCGGCGGCCAGCTCCAGATCCGCGGCACGAGCGAGCACCACGCCACCGTTTACCCGCGCCGCCACAGAAGCGGGCCACGCCTGCAAGGCCATCGCAAAGAGCTTGCGCGCCGTCTCCAGCGCCGCCGCCCCCGGTCGTCCGCGCAGGGTCTGCATGCCAAAGGCGTTGAGCTGACGAGCACGCACCTGAGCAGCCCGCTGGCCCGGCTCGGGCAATATGCGGCGCATCCTCGCCACCAGCACTGCCGGCGCCACGGTGGGCGGGCGGCCACCGGTGGCGTGCACGCGGAACAGGGGCACCCCGGCGGTGAGGGGGCGGCGCAGGGCGGACAGGTCAGAGCCGTCGCCGGGCTCCCACAGCACAGGCCGCCGGCGCGCCACGTTGTCCACCAGCAAGGCCAGAAGGTTCAGTCGGCTGCGCCGCCGTGCCTGCCGGGGACGCCGCCCGAACTCCGCCACCTGCTGCCGGGGCAGGGCCTCGTCCCGGTCGGCACGGATCCAGCGCGCCGTATAGTGGGACACCCAGAGGTGCTGCCGCACCAGCGAGAGCACATCGGGACGCGCGCCCTCCACCAGCCGGGCGTAACTCCACCCGGCGGAGAGATCATCGGACCCGGTGAAAACCACCGCCCGGGGCGGTGCCTGATCCAAGGCGGCGTCCACCCACCCGGAGGCGCCGTAATCAGCGCCCCGGGTCTTTTCTGCCAGGTCGTCCAGGGCTGTGGGCAGCGCCGTAATGACACAGCAGGCAGCGGCCACGGCCGGGGCGAGCCGGGGGGATCGGTGGCCGATCCACGTGGCGATCTCGGCCACGCCCACCCCGGTCAGCACCGCCAGACACAGCGCGAAGGTGAGTCCGTTCTGGAGGTCCTGCAGACCCATGGGGTTGATCCAGAAGCTGTAGACAAAGTCGCCGACCCCGGCGAAGAGCAGCAGCGCCACCAGAAATCGCGCTGGCCCGGGGCGACGCAGCCCCCGCCAGGCGCCGAGGCCGGCAAGGGGAAGGGCGAGCCCGATGAACTGCCCGAGAATGTGATCCATGGCCAACGCCAGGTGCGGCAGCACAATCTCGCCTCGGAAGCTGAACATGAGCGGAGCGAAGCTCGCCTCCTGGATCCGGCGGGCCGTGAAGTGATCCCAGGCGGCCGACAGGGTGGTGCAGTTTCCCCAGTCCGGCCCGTGGCTGAAGCCTTGCCCGTGACCCGCTACGGCCACCAGGTAAAGCACCACCATGGCGCCGAGCCCGAACAAAAGCGGCACCGCGCGGCTGTAGCGTCGACGCCGCTTGATCGCGATGGCCCAGGCCACCAGCAGCGGGGGAAGCAGGAGCAGCCGATAGGTCGGATGGGCCCCGCCCACGGCGAGCCCGGCCACGAAGGCCAACGCCAGGGCCAGGCGCCCGCCCGGCCGTTCCAGCGCCGAAAGAAGCAGCAGCCCAGACACCGCCACGATGAGCAGTGACGGCGTGTAGACCTCCGCCACGGTGGCCTGCCGCCAAAATGTGTGGGACAGGCCGAGCACCAGGGCCGCGGCCACGCTCCCGGCCTGGGCCACGCGCTCACTCGCACCCAGCATCAGGGCCAGCCGCAGGGCGAGCCAGAACACGAGGGCCACGGTGAGTGCGCCGCAGAGCGCCGACAGCAGCACCACCCGGAATGCAATGGACCCGAAGGGCAGCAGCGTGGCGGCCTTGGCCAGCAGGGTATAGCCGGCAAATCCCGGCGGGTGCGCGACGCCGAGCCCGTAGCCGGCGGCGGTCAGCTCTCCGCTATCCATCCAGTAGAGTCCCGGCGTGGCCGTGATCACGTAGAGCCCGAAGAATCCGCATCCAAGCCCCAGGGCGAGCCAGCGGCTCGAGCCGGAGATTATCCGGGGAAGGGGAGCGACCGTCATGGCCTGCATGATAACCGATGGGGACTCTGATGGGCGCCAAACTTGAGTCAGTCTTTACACCGGGCACGCGAGGTGTTATCCGATTTGATCGGTATGGACACTCTCACGCACACCCGGAACCTGGGCAGGTGTTTTGGTAAAGGACGTCGCCTTGATGACTGAGCCTTCCGCTGACATCCCCTCGGGCATGAAGCCCCGGGTCAGCCGCAGCCTGGAGGAGGCGGATCTGCCCACCGGCACGGTGGTCGCCATCGGGAGCTTTGACGGGGTTCACCTGGGGCACCAGGCGGTCATCGGCGAGGCCATCGAGCTCATGCAACATCTGGGTGAGGGGCGCAGAAGTCCTGGGACGGTGGCCGCCCTCACGTTTGATCCCCACCCGGCCAAGCTCCTCGCCCCGGACCTGGCACCGGCGCTCATCGCCACCGTGGAGCAGCGCGCGACCTGGCTGGGGCAGGCGGGCGTGAATCATGTGGTGCTGCTACCCTTCGACGCGAAGCTGGCCGCCATCCCGGCCGAGGAATTCATCACCGACATTCTGATCGGACAACTGCGCGCCGCCGGCGTCGTGGTGGGGTTCGACTTCACCTTTGGAAAGGGCGGCAAGGGCAACACCCGGCTCCTCACCGAAGAGGGCGTTCGCCAGGGGCTGCAGGTCCGGATCGTGGAGCCCTTCCACCTCGACGGTCTGCTGGTGAGCTCCACGAAGATCCGGGAGTTCATCCTGTCGGGGCGCGTGTACGGAGCGATGATTCTGCTCGGGCGGCCCTTTGAGCTTTCCGGCGAGGTGGTCCGCGGCAAGGCCCGCGGGCGCACCCTCGGCTTCCCCACGGCGAACGTGGTCCCCGTCCAGGAAATCAAGCCCGCCAATGGCGTGTACGCCGCCCAGGCCCGGGTGAATGGCGAGCTCATCGACGCCGCCGTGTCCATCGGCATCGTGCCCACCTTTGACAACGGCAACGACATCACCGTGGAAGCCTATCTGTTGGACTTCGAAGGTGACCTCTACGGAAAAACAATCAGCCTCGATTTCATCAAGCGTCTACGGCCCGAGCGCCGCTTCGACGGCCCCGAGGCCCTCGTCGCCCAGATCACCGAGGACGTCAAGCAGGTCCGGGATATTCTGTTGACCCTATGACCCGTGAGCAACTCCAAGGATTGGGTGAGTCCGGGCTGCGCCAGATGGCGCGGCGAGTGGGCCTGCGCGGCGCGCGCCACCTGGATCGGTCCCTGCTCATCACCGGGCTGGCGGCCTACTTCGCCCGGTGTCCGCCGGGCGACGAGGCGGACGACGTGCCGGCCGACGAGCTCGATCCGGGGCTCGCAGCGGGGGCGACCGCGTTCCCGCCGGCCCTCAATACCGAAACCATGGCCCGACTGTTGGAGTCCCAGGGCCAGGCCGCGCACGCATCGGCACTGCGCGCCCGCCTCGCCAGTGGGCCTTCCACAACGCCAATGGTGCCCGCCGTGCTCCCGGTGCCCGCGGTGCACGTAGAGCAGGGAGGGCGGGATCACATCGAGCTCGTCTGGGAGGGCGCCGCTCACGCACAGTCTGGGCTCGTGATTCGCCTCTGGACAAAAGACGGCCAGCTGACTCAATGGCCACTGCCCGTCACCACCCCTGAGGGGCGCCTGCAATTCGACCCGCCCCCGGACACGATGCGGATGTGCGCGGCCTTGGGGCAGCTGGCACCGGAGGGCTTTGTGCCGGTGGCGCGCTCCGCAATCATCGCCCTCTTGGCGCCGAACCCCAAAAAGCGGTGCCCATGAAGCTCGTCCCCCTCGGACCCGACGCGAAGCTCGAGCGGCTGGCCACCGGCATCGCCGCGGCCGCCGTGTTTTGCCTGACAGCGGTGCTGGTGCCCTTGGCGAAGTTCCAGCTCGGGGACAAGGGATGGCATCTCCTGCAGGTCACCGCCGGAGCGGCATTCTGGCCCCTGGCCGCGGTGGCGGCTTTGGGTGCGTGCCTGGGCCTCGCCTATGCCCTGGGGCTGCACAGCCGACCGCGCCTGGGCCTGCTGCTGGTCATCGGGCCCGCCTTGCTGGCCGGGGCCGGATACGCTTTTGGCATGCACGGCGTCTGGACGGCAGAGGCCACGCCCACGCGTGGTGGAGACGTGGTACTGGCGCGTCTGGCGGCCAGCCTGGCTGCCCCGACCTGGGCGCTCCTGCTAGCGAGTGGGCTGGCCGCGGCCGGCAGCGTGGTGCTCGGTGCCCGGGAGCTGGCCCGGGCTCGTACGCTCAGCCTGCCCTGGATCCCGCTGCTGGCCGCCCTGGCCACAATCTTTGCGGTGAACACCTGGTCCTCCTACGCCAAGCTGCCACCCCGGCCGCTGTTCTCACTGCTGGTGGCAGCGGCGTTGCTCGGTCCCCTGCTGGCCGCGGCCGCCTGGGGCACCGAAGACCACCCCGAGGACGAGTCCAGCGGGGGAGCAACCTTGATCCTCTGCGTGCTGCTGTCGTTGTGTGCGGTCCTGGCCGCCGTGGGCGCTGAGGCCCTGGTCTTCCGCGCCGCCGCGCTCTACGCCCAGGGACCGGGAGCCGAAGCCCATGACCACGCCCTGTCCTTAGGCGGCGCCCGCGGCACCACCATCCGCATGGCCTCGGGTGCGGTGGCCCTGATCGGCACCCTGCTCACAATCATCGCCGCCTTTGGGCGCAACCGCGATCACCTGCGCCCACCGAGCCGCCGCAGCACCCTCGTGGTGGTGATCGCCCTCATTGTGCTCGCCCTCACCACGCTGGGCGCCGCAGCGCATCGGGCCTCCCTGAGCAAGGCCATCGCCCAGGCCAACCGGCGGCCCCTGGCCACCGATGGCCAGGCGCCGCCGCGCCCCACACCGCGCCCCACACCGCGCCCCAACATGAGGCCGTAAGCCACCCGAACGACCCGACTCCGGACCTCCACCTCCTAGACCCGTGCAAAGTCCGACCTCCTGGGTATAATGCCCACGTCATCTGTTGGGCCACCCCGGCCCGAGGAGCTGCCGTGAAGAAGTCACACCATCGCGTCGCCATCATCGGGTCCGGGCCAGCGGGACTCACCGCGGCCATCTACACCTCCCGCGCCCAGCTCGGACCGGTGCTCTTCGAGGGACTGCAGCCCGGAGGCCAGCTCACCACCACCACCGAGGTGGAGAACTACCCCGGTTTCCCCGAGGGCATCACCGGCCCGGATCTCATGCAGAAGACCCGGGACCAGGCCGCCCGATTCGACACCACCATGGTGACCCAGGAGGTTGAGAGCGTCGATCTATCGAAGCGACCCTTCACCATTCGTACCTACGACCACGAGATTACGGCCGACGCCGTGATCGTCTCCACCGGCGCCGAGGCGAGCTACCTGGGGCTGGATTCGGAGAACCTGCTTCGCAACCACGGGATCAGCGCCTGCGCCACCTGCGACGGTTTTTTCTACCGGGACCTCGAGGTGGCGGTGATCGGCGGCGGGGACACCGCGGCGGAGGAGGCCCTGTTCCTCACACGCTTCGCCACCAAGGTGACCCTGATCCACCGGCGGAGCGAGCTGCGCGCCTCGAAAATCATGGCCCAGCGGGTCCTGGAGCACGACAAGATCGAGCCGGCCTGGGACTCTGTGGTGGACGAGTATCTCGGCGACCCCGATGCTGGCGGCCTCACGGGGATCCGCCTCAAGAATGTCAAGACGGGCGAGCTCCGCGAGATTCAGGTGAGCGGCGCCTTCGTGGCCATCGGCCACAAGCCCAGCACCGACCTGTTCCGGGGCTTGCTCGACATGGACGCCAAGGGCTACCTGAAGGTGGAGCCCGGCCGAACCGCCACATCCATCGAGGGGGTGTACGCCTGCGGCGACTGCGCCGATCACTTCTACCGCCAGGCCATCACCGCGGCCGGCACCGGCTGCATGGCGGCCATCGAAGCCGAGCGCTGGCTCGCCGAGCAGGATAAGTAGGCCTCCGGGCGCCTCTACCCATGGGTTTGTTGCTCCTATTTTTGGGTCTCGCCGCGCTTTTGTGGATGCTGTTTCAGCGCGCCGGCGGATATGCGACCGTGGGTTCCGCCGTGGGCCTCGGGGTGTCCCTCATCGTGGTTTTTTGGCTGCGGGACTCCTCCACGCCCACGCTGGTGGGCATGCTCTTCGGCGCCGTGGCCGTGGCGCTGTACGCCACCACCCCCCCGGCCGAGGAGCTCGCCGAGCTCATCGGTGGCACCTTGCCCAACCAGCGGGACCGGAAGGACCCCGGCGCGCCCCTGGAGCGGCCAATCCCCATGGCTGCGGCCGTGACCGTGCCCGGCGCCCAGCGTAAAAAAGCGGTCGGGGACAGCCTCACCTTCGTCGATCACCTCTGGCTCCTGGGCCTGCCGCTGCTGGGGTTCATCCTCTGCTTTGCGGTGCTCGACCGGCGCATTGGGCTGGTGGAGGGCCTGTGGTTTCATCTCATGACCGGCACGCCGGGCACGAGCTTCGCCTTCGGCATGACAGACGTCGCGGCGTTGCACGGCTTGCTGCTGATCTTCCCCGACGGCAAGACGGCCCTGATGCTGCCCTTGACGGGGCTGCTGGCAGTGCTGATTCAGCTCGGGAAAAACCGCCCCTGCGCAGCGGCGGCCGCCATGGAGTACAGCGTGGTCGTCGTGCTGTGCAACCTCGTCGCCCTGCTCTGGCTGCCCCTCCCATGAAGCGGTCGGGGTAAAGCTCCTCAGTCGTTGGGCTCGAAGACGACGCGGTTGTTCTCGAAGTCGATCTCCACGAGGCGCGCGTTCTCGAGAATTTTTTCGTCGCCGAGCAAGCCAACCAAACGGTATCCGGAGGCCTGGGGCACCAGATGCATGACGTCTTCGAGTATGAGCTCTTCGGCAGACTCACGGCGAAAAAATACGGAGGATGAGCACATGGATCGGGTCCTTGTCAGGTGCGGGAGACGATGCAGTCTCCGCCCTTTTCCCGCGCGGATTCGAGTGCCTTCTGCGCGTCGCGGATGAGTTGGGAAAAAGAGAGCCGCCGGTTCTGATCCAGACCGGAGACGCCGATGGACGCGGTGATGCTCTGCACGTCATCACCCACGGGGTGCATGCCCTCGCGGATGAGCCGCGCCACCCGATTGGCGACTTTATTGGCGCCGTCCTGGGGCGTGTGGGGCAACACGATGAGGATGCGCTCCCCGCCCACGTACACCGGAATATCGATGTCCCGGATGGACTCAGACACCGCGCGGGCCACGCCGGCGCGAATTTCCCGTCGGGCCATGAGCTGCCCGGGCGGTAACCGGTAGGGATCCAGCTCCACCAGACAGACCGACACCGGATACTTGTAGCGCTTGGCGCGACGGATCTCCACCAGCAGCAGATGCTTAAAAAACTCGTAGTGATAAAAGCGCTGCCCCGGGCGCACATCCCCGAGGCGCTCGAGTCGCTCGCCGAGCTCGTGTGCACGGCAGCGCAATGCACTGGCGTCCTCGCGCGCCTCGGCAATGGCCTCGGACAGGCGCAGCACGAGCATGAAATTGTCCCGGGACACGGGGCGGCAAAAACCACCGTCCGCGCCCAGGTCCGCGGCGAGTCGGTCAGGGTTTTTTGTCCCCCGCGGGAACATCACGACCACCGCCGCCGGGACATCGGCCACCTCGCGCAGGTAGTTTCCCAGGTCCGCGTCCATGACGCTGTGGGAGGACAAGACCAACTCCGGCGCAAAGGCGTCCACCTGGTCGGCGGCCTCCTCGCGATCCGTGGCCACTGCGACGTCGTAGCCGAGCGCCTCAAGCGTCTCGAAGAGATTCTCCCGCGCCGTCTTCTGGGGCTCAATCAACAGGATCCGCGCGTCGTTCGCCATCCGCAACTTTCCGAGGACGTCACCTCGCCCGCGCTAACGCCTCACAGCCGCCACTATGGGTCGGGCGCGGAGTTGCGGTCAATTCATATTTTTGTCGGTGACTTCACAGGCGAGCTCGCCGACGGCCAACCGCAGCCTCACCCTGTCACCCACCTGCACCTGGTCCGCCGAACGCACGGCGCGGCCCTGCTCGTCCATGGCTACGGAATACCCCCGGGAAAGCACTCGGAGGGGACTCAGCTCCCCCAGCCGCGCCGCCACCAATGCAAACCGCCCGCGGCGATCTTCTGCCGTGCGCGCTCCGGATCGACCAAGCCGGTCTCGCAGCCGGGCGATGCGCTCCTGCCGCTGGGTGAGTCGAGCCGCCATGTGTGCCGCGAGTGCCGTGGCCAGCCGCTGCAGATCTGCCCGCCGACGAGTCAGGCGCGCCCGGGGGTGACCCGCGGCCACTGCCTCCCGCAGCCCGGCCAACCGCTGGCGCCGAAGGCGTAGCGTCTCGGCCACACCACCGGCAAGGCGCGCACTCAGCCCATCGAGCGTAGACCGGGCGTCCAGCAGTGTCGGCCGCGGATCCCCCATGCCCCGCTGCAGTCGGGTCAGCCGCAGACGCGCACGGTCCAGCAGCCGTCGCCCCGCAGACTCCAGCCGGTCCCGCCCCCCGCGAAGCCGGGTGTGCTGAGCGCGCTGATCGGGCACCGCGATTTCGGCGGCCGCCGAGGGGGTCGCGGCGCGTTTGTCCGCGGCGAAGTCGCTCAGCGTGAAATCCACCTCGTGACCCACGGCCGAGATGATGGGTTTGGGAAAGCCTGCCACGGCGCGGGCCACGCGCTCGTCATTGAAGCACCAGAGATCCTCCAGGGAGCCCCCTCCCCGGCCCAGGATGGCCACGTCCACCACGTCCAGCCGGGCCAGGCGCTCGAGGGCCGCCACGATCTGCGGCGGGGCATCGGCGCCCTGCACCGCAGTGGGGCTGACGATGATTCGCACGGCCCCCCGGCTCTGGGCCACCTGGATGATGTCCCTCAGCGCAGCCCCCGTGGGCGACGTAACCACCCCCAGCACCTGCGGCGCCGTGGGCAGCGGGCGTTTCTTCGCCGCGTCGAAGAGCCCCTCTGCCGCCAGCTTGGCCTTGAGCTCCTCCAGGGCCAGCATGAGCTCTCCGAGACCCACGGGCTCGGCCCGATCCACGTACATCTGAAACCGCCCCTGGGCCTCGTAGATGCGCAGGGAACCGCGGCAGCGCACGGCGTCGCCGTCCTTCAGGTCAAACCGCAGTCGCTCGGCGTCGCTGCGGAACATCACCGCCGAGATCTGGGCGTTGCTCTCTTTGAGTGAAAAAAACACATGCCCCGAGTTGATGCGTCGCAGGTTCGAGACCTCACCCTCCACCCAGATGGAACGAAAACGCCCCTCCAGAGTCCGGCTGGCCAGGCGCACGACCTCGCCGACCCCGTACACCTTGGGCTCAGGCTCAGGCGCGGGCGTAGACGCGGCCGGCTCCTCACCGCGCATCAGATCATCGAGCCCGAGCTGGGTGTCGTCGTTGGTGTCCTTGCGGCGAGCCATGATGTCCACAGTACCTCAGCTTCTTGCAATCCGCTGCAGGGTTTGCAGGCATTTTTTCCCCAGTGCTACTTCAAATGGCCCCTTAGGGGGATCCCAATCGCTGAGCATCGTGATACGATTTGAAGATGCCACTAAACAGGGGCCACAAGATGAAGACAACACTGTTGGGGATCAGCGTGGGAATGACTGTGCTGCTGCTTGGCGGAACCAACGCCCGCGCCGCCGATCCCTTGGCGGCGCGGTATTCCCACGATGCCTCGGCCATATTTTGGCTCATGCACATCTCGGACACCCACATCGGTGCGAGTGCAGCCGAAGGGCCCAACGCCACGCCCCACTTCGAGTTTGCTTTGGGGGAGGCCTACACGGCCATCTACCCCGCGGTGGTGATCGTCACGGGGGACCTGTGCGACGCGTCCAACGGCGTCATCCCCGCCTTCGGTCAGTTCGACGCGGAGTGGATGGAATACCGATCCGTGATCGACACCGCCGGCATGAGCACCGACCTGTTCATTGACATCCCCGGCAACCACGACGCTTACGGTGAAAACTCCGCCGGATCGCTCATCCACTACCTGACCTGGTCCTTGAACGGCTCCACCTTTGCCAGCACCACCCGCTCGATGGTGTTGGACTTTCCCTTTGGGCGGTACCTGCTGTACGGCACCTCCTCGCCCAATGACGGCAGCCCGCCCTTTGTCGAGCACCCGGAGTTCTCCCTGCCCGAGATCGCCGATATGGACGCGGTACTGACCGCCAACGCCACTGCCACCCTGGCCCTGACCTTTGGGCACCACCCCGTGGGCGGCCATGACAACAGCGACCTGGTCATCGATCTGCTCCAGCAGCACCAGGCGTTTTGGTTTCACGGCCACCGACACGACTACGGCTCCTACGCCGAGCACTTCCTGTACAACGCCGAGGTGGACACCCTCGGCAAAGGCAACGTAGACAACATCGCGATCATAGCCGTGGACAACGACGCCCTCTCCTACGCGGCCACGGACGTCGACGATCCCTGGCCCTTTGTGGTGGTCACGACGCCGGCGGATCGGCGGCTGGACTCGGGGGACGACAACCCCTACGCCTACGACGTCTGCAACACCGCCACGGACAACCCCGTCCGGGCCCTGGTATTCGACGCCAACCCCGTGTCCAACGTGACCTTCTCGGTGGCGGGTGGCACCGAAGTCCCCATGATCCAAGACGGCGTCGAACCACGGCTGTGGCACGGCGTGTGGGACACCACCGGCCTGGCCGTGGGGGAGACGACCCTCACGGTGACCGCCGTGGGCAACAGCACGCGCAGCCGGGAGGTGAACGTGATGCTGGCGGACGTAACCTGCCCCACGGTGGGCCCCCAGCCCGACGCCGGGGTGGCCGACGCGGGACCCCCGGACGCGGCCGGGCCCGACGCGGGCGCCGATGCGACGGCGAGCGAGGACGCCTCAGCCCCTGCGCCCGACGCCGGCGATCCCCCGGGCGCCAACAAGGCCGGCTGCGGCTGCCGATCCGCACCCTCCCCCGCGGGCCTTTTGCCGTTGCTGGTCCTGCTCGTGCTGGGGCTGCTCCGGCGCCGACCCAGGGGCTGACCCGCAAATCTCACCCGCTCCTTTCCCTTGACACCTCCCCCCCGGCCGTCGAAGAGTTCGACCGATACCCACGACACGCAGAAGGGACCCCATGGCCATCAGCACCAAGCCTCCCACCGGCACGCGCGACTTCCTCCCCGAGACCATGGCGCAAAGACGCGCGGTCATCGGGACCGTCGAAGAGGTCTACCGCCGCTACGGCTTTCTCCCCCTGGAGACGCCGGCCATCGAGAACCTCTCCACCCTGCTGGGCAAGTACGGTGACGAGGGCGACCAGCTCATCTTTCGGCTGCTGCACCGGGGCGAGAAGCTCTCGAGGCTGCTCGAGGAGAACCCCGCCGCCGTGCGCGAATCCCAGCTCGCGGACCTGGGCCTGCGCTACGACCTGACGGTGCCTCTGGCGCGCGTGGTGGCCGAGCACGGCAGCCGCCTGCCCAAGTTCTTCCGACGCTTCCAGATCCAGCCCGTGTGGCGCGCCGACCGTCCCGGGCATGGCCGCTTCCGGGAGTTCTACCAATGTGACGCCGACATCATCGGCTCCGAGAGCATGACCGTGGAGGCGGACCTGTTGTCGGCGGTGTGCGAGATCTTCGATGGGCTGGGCTTTGCGGACGTGCGGATCAAGGTCAACCACCGCCAGCTCCTGTTTGCCCTGGTGGACGCCGCAGGCATCCCCGAAGCGCAGGAGACCGAGGCCCTGGTGGCCATGGACAAGCTGGACAAGATCGGCGCGGACGGCGTGGTGCGCGAGCTTCTGGGCCGGGGCATCGCCGCGGCCGCCGTCGAAGCCTTGCGGCCGGTGCTCAGCCAGGAGCTGGGCGACGGGAACGCGGCCCTGCTCGACGCGCTCACCGCACGGGTGGGCGACTCCGAGCGCGGCGCCAAGGGGCTGGCGGACCTCCGCGAGGTGTTGCGCATGTGCGACCGCAGCCCGGCGGCCGGGCGGCTCACGGTGGATCCCGTGCTGGCCCGGGGCCTGAGCTACTACACCGGCCCCATCTTCGAGGTGGAGGTGGCGGATCTCGCCGGGAGCCTGGCCGGCGGCGGCCGCTACGACGAGCTCATCGGCATGTTCCTGGGGCGACGGGTGCCCGCCTGCGGCATCGCCCTGGGTCTCGAACGCATCCTGGTGGTCATGGCCGAGCGGAACATGTTCGCCCCATCCACCGATGGGCCCCAGGTGCTCGTGACCTGCTGGAGCGAGGAGCTCGCCCCCGAGGGGTTGGCCCTGGCCACGGAGCTCCGGCGGGCCGGGCTGCGCGTGGAGCTGTATCCCGAAAAAACCAAGCTCGGCAAGCAGCTCAAATACGCCGGGAGCCGGGAGATCCCCCTGGCGGCCATCATGGCACCGGACGAGGTGGAGCGAGGCACCGTCCAACTCAAGGATCTGCGGTCCGGCGAGAAACACGACTGTCTCCGGGGCGAGGTGTGCGACCGCGCCCGCGCGCTCCTGGGAGGCGACTCGCCGTGAGCCGCCAGCCGTCCCGCACGGTCAGCGGCCTCCGCGATACCTGGACCCCGCTGGTGGTCATGGCGCTCGTGATCGGTGTGTGTGGCACCTGCGGCAAGGGCGGCAAACCCCGGAAGAAATCCGGCCCTGAAGCCCGGGGAACGGATCAGCCCATCCCGCTCCGGGCGGCGGCCACGGTGGACACACACGCCCTGCTCGCCCGTCTGCGAGTCCTGCTGGCCCGCCCCCGCCCCCCCCTGGACCTGCGCGACACCAAGGCGAAGAACCCTCTGGATGGGGTCGCCCGGAGACGCATCGACCTGCTCCTGGACAGCCACCCCCCGGCCAAGGGCAGGCGTCCCCGAGATGCCGCGCCTCCCCGGGTGGTGCTGCTCGGCGCCGAGACCGTGGCGGTGCTCACCAATGCCACCAACCCCATCGACCGGCTGAGCCTCACGGATCTCCAACGGGTGCTCCGGGGTCGCATTCAGGACTGGAAACAGGTGCGCGGGCCCAGACTCCCGCTCATCGCCTACACCCTGGCGGCCGACAGCGATCTCACGACCCTGCTGCGGTCCCGCTTCACCGCCGGCAAACCCTTTGACCCCGTAGTACGACAGCTGGCGAATGTGGCCACCCTCCTGGAGTCCGTACGCCGCACTCCGGGAGCGCTGGGACTCCTGGCGACCTACCAGATCCCACGCCCGCCCGTGGGCAAGCTCACGCCCCCGGGAATCAAAATGCTGGCCCTGTCCCAGAAGGTGGGCACCCCGGGTTTCCTGGCCTCGGACCGGGCGGCTGCCACCAAGGGACACTACCCGCTACTGCTCCCCGTGGTGCTGATCGTCAGCCTACCGAGCAGGCACCCGGCGCGGCCCATCCTGGACAAGATCCTGAGCGCGAAGTTGCTCCAGCATCTGTCGGCGCAGCTCGGTCTGGTGCCGTTGCCGGCCGCGCATCGTCAGCACACAAAAAAGGCCTGGGACAGGTGGCTCCGGTAGATCTGGGGAATGCGGCTAGAGGGTGCGCTCTTTGGGCATGGGCGGGTCCTGGGGACCACCCGCGCCGCCCTTGCCGCCGATACCGGCTTTGATCAGGCAGGACGCGATGTTGATGTCCTTGCCGTCCACCGACAGCAGGGCCCCGTGCAGGGACGTGGTGTCGCCGCTCTTACTGATGGAGTAGCGCAGGGTCCCCGAGGACTTGTCGCCCTTGACGGGCATGCGTCCACTCGCGCTGTAGGAGCTGCCGGAGCTGGAGCAGGATCCCGTGTTCAGGCCGATGAGGGCCGCCCGCGGGTTTTTTCCGAGCTTGGCCGTGGCCTCAGGGCAGCTCGCGACCGCCTTCATGAGCGCGGGATAGTATCCCGCCGCTTTGCCGAATGTGAGCGGCATGATCGGCGTCACGAAGATGGCCGCCATGAACAGCGCAAAGAGCCCGCCGCCCGCGGAGCCCAGAATTTTCTTGAGGCCCTTTTTTTTCTTTTCAGCCATGGTGATTTTCCTTTCCTCCCGATGAAGCGCCGAGTCTGCCAGCCAGCCTCCCAACTTACAAGCCTCATCGAATTTTCTGTTTCAAAGCCAGTGCGAATCAGCGATACTCCCTTGGCCCCACGGGGCTGAGGAGCGGCGGGGACTCTCCTCGCTGAACGGGAAAAGGAGCCCTACATGAAACGCACCTTCGTGGCGACGCTGTTCGCCGGACTCGCGCTGTTTGTCATCGCCGGCTGCGGCGGAAGCAAGAGCGGAGGCGACGGACCGGAGCCCCTCTCGAAAGAAGCGCAGGCCGATCAGGAGCTGGGGCAAAAGCTGGCGGCCTACGTGGAGCTGGGCAACGAGTTCTTCGACCGGGCGTACAGCTCCCGCCGGCGGTATTATAGCTGGCTCACCGACCCCAAACCCCCCCCCACCTGCAAAGAGAAATACATCTCTTACGGCCTCTACACCATCGCCAAGACCGGCAAGGCGGCGGAGAAGATCCAGAAGGCCAACGAGATGAAGCCGCAGATGAAGAAGCTCGAGGACGCCGCCACCAAGGTGCTGTTGGCCCTGGACAAGCTCGAGCCGCTGCTCAAGAAGGCGAAGCGCTACTACTCCCAGAAGGACTACAAGGACGACGGCTGCAAAAAAGGCCAGGAGATGCACCCCAAGCTCGTGGCCCTGTGGGACGAGTTCGAGGCCAACGAAAAGATTTTCAGCGGCATCGTCTTTGCGACCAGCCGGGCCCTGCACCAGCGGCTGCTCGCGCGCATCGAAAAGAAGTACGGCAAGGACCACCAGCGCTACTACCACAAGAAGGTGGCCCTGGACGCCCGCACGTTACTCAAGCTCCTGCCCGAGGGTAAGGCCGAGGCGGCCGACGCAGCCAAGGCCACGGCCACCCTGGACAAGCTCGTGCAGGAGATGGACTCAAACGCCAAGAAGGGAAAAGAGCCCTCGGGCTACTCCAGCTTCCGCCGGGAGGCCAACGACTTCATGAAGGCCTGCAAACAGCGCGTGCGACACCTCAATAGTGGCAAGGCCTACTCCAAGTGGGACCAGCGAAAGATCAACACCGGCTCGGGCTGGATGGTCACCGGCAGCTATGCCAAGGTGGTCCGCGAGTTCAACGAGCTCATCGACGCGGCCAACCGCGTCCGCCACCCGTAGACCCTCACAGCACCCACTGGCCGAAGATGATCGCGACGTCAAGTCGCCCGTAGTCGTGGCCGTAGTGAAACAGCGCCACGAAGCTTCCCACAAAAATGAGCAAGCACGCCAGCTCAGCCACTGACCACGCCGTCTGCGACAGGGGAGAGGGCCGGTCCTTCGCGGGGATGACATACGCCAGTCCCGCACCCGTGACAGCCCCGCCGATGTGGGCCGCGTTGTCCGCGCTGACGAGAATGCCAAAGAGCAACGCAAACACGCCCCACTGCCACATCTGAGAGGTCAGGGAGCGCCCCAAGGTCCCCCCGGTGCGCCAACCGTAGACCAGGCTGGTGCCAATCAAACCGAAGAGCGCACCGGAAGCCCCCGCACTCGCGACGGGATTGTTCCAGTGGTACACGCTGGACACCAGGGAGCCCCCCAGCCCGCACAGAAAGTACAACACCAGAAACCGCGAGCGACCGTAGGCGTCCTCGAGCAAGGGCCCGAGCTGAATCAACGCGTAGATGTTGAACAAGAAATGCACAATGCCGAAGTGCACAAACATGGACGTGACCAGGCGCCACACTTGCGGTGGGTCTACAGTCCGGTAGTACGAGCTGCTGGCGCCGAGCTGCAAGGCCAGGTCGACCTGACGGATAATCGCCTCCTGCGAAGAAGGCCAGAGCGTCCGCACGTCCTGGGCGACCATGACCCCGAACAGCGCCACGATGACGATGCCGATGAAGGTCGTGTAGACAAACCCACCCTCGGGCACAATGAACTGGAGCAGCCGGCCCGCCCGGTTCACCGCCGCGCTGGCCAGGGCGGCGCCGCAGCGGGGGCAGGTTTTCTCTTCGCGATCCACCGGGGCATTGCACGCGTGGCAGGTCTTGTGCTCGTACCGCGCGGCCCGGGAGCGGTTCTCCGTCCGATTGAACCAATTCGAGATCGCAACCTTGCCTCGGCGCCAGCGCCAACGCAGCTGCGTGGGGTTGAACCCCAGCGCGCGCAGGATGGTGTCCAGGATGTTTTTCTCGCCGCTCACGGACTCTTAGTTACGCGACCCGTCCGGGCGCTGTCAATCTTCGCTGCGCTTCGGGGATCCTCCCCGGACCACACCGCCAAAAAAGGCTAGGGCCCTGAGCACGGCTCCCCTACTATCGCTGTTGATGCCCGCGCCACGTTCCGACAAGCCCCACCTGGCCTACCCCGTGCTCCTGGTGGACGACGAGCCCGACAATGTGGACGCCTTCCGGTTCAACTTCCGCAGGAGCTTCGATCTGCACACGGCGCTGTCGGGGGCCGCGGGACTGGAGATCCTAAAGACGACCGAGGTGGCGGTGATCGTCACCGACCAGCGCATGCCCGAGATGACGGGCACTGAGTTTCTGCGCCACGCCCGGGAGGTACGGCCCGACGCGGTGGGCATCATCCTCACGGCCTTTCGGGACGAGGACGTGCTCATGGAGGCCATCAAGCTGGGGCACGTGTACCGCTACGTGTTAAAGCCCTGGGACCGCGATGAGATGCAGACCATCGTGGACCAGGCCCTGGAGCGCTATCACCTCGGGCGCGAAAACGAGCGGCTGTCGGCCCAGCTCAAGCAGTACACCGGGTACCTCGAGGAAGAGCGTCACGGCGCCTTTGACTACGGGCAGATTATCGGCAACGCGCCCACGCTGCAAAAGGTGCTGCACCAGGTGGAGCAGGTGGCGCCCACGGCCTCTACGGTGCTGCTGCGCGGCGAGACCGGCACCGGCAAGGAGCTGCTGGCCCACGCCATCCACATCAACAGCCCCCGCGAGGGCCGCCCCTTTGTGAAGGTGAACTGCGCGGCCCTGGCGCCGGGGGTGCTTGAAAGCGAGCTCTTTGGCCACGAAAAGGGGGCCTTCACCGGCGCCATTGGCCGGCGGGTGGGGCGCTTTGAGCTAGCCGACGGCGGCACGCTCTTTCTGGACGAGGTGGGAGATCTGCCCCTGGAGGTACAGATCAAGCTGCTACGCGTGTTGCAGGAGCGGGAGTTCGAGCGCATCGGCGGTCGCGACACCGTGCACGTGGATGTGCGGCTCATCTCGGCCACCAACTGCAACCTCGAGGAGCTCATTGCCCGGTCCACCTTCCGCCGGGATCTGTACTACCGGCTGAACGTGTTCCCGGTGGTCATTCCCCCGCTGCGGGAGCGCAAGGAGGACATCCCCGCCCTGGCGCGGCACTTCCTGGACAAGTTCGGCCCGACCATCGGCAAGCGAGTCCACGACCTCTCCGATGCGGCCGTGGACAAGCTGACGGACTACGACTGGCCGGGCAACGTGCGCGAGCTCGAAAACGTCATCGAGCGCGCGCTGATCCTATGCCAGGGTGAGACCGTGCGCGGGCTGGATCTGGACTTCGGTCCGGTCTCCAGGCTGCCCTCAGAGGCACTGACTGGGGACTCGGGTGGGCACCTGAGCGGGCCGGTGGCCATCGCCGGACCGCGGGGGTTGTCCGAGGACGCCCGTCCCCTGGGCGAGCGGCTGGGCGAGCAGGAGCGCGAGCAGATCACCGAGGCCCTTGAGCGCAGCGCCGGCAACGTGGCCGCCGCGGCCCGCAGTCTGGGCATCAACCGCTCCACGCTCTATTACCGTCTGCGCAAGCACGGGCTCGACAGCCTGCTACCGACAAAAAAGTAGCGGGCTCAGGGCGTCGCGCCGCCGGCAGGGTACTCGGTGATGATGCCGACCTGGGTGCTGTTGCTCACCATGTTGCCGTCACAGTCGGTGACCTGCAAGGTCACGGTGATCGGCCGATCCGGAGTGATGCGCACCTGCAAAAACGGCTGAGTCAGGGCGTCGGGGCCGCCCAAGGGCTCGAAGTCCTGATCCAGGCTCCAGCGAAAAGTCACGCCGCCCGGGCAGCCCGACGGCGGACCGGCACCGTCGGTGGTCTTGTCGCAGGTTTCGGGGTACTCGATCTCGTCGCAGGACTTTCGTCCATCGAGGTCGATGACGGCCTCCACACCCACGGGCACAAACCGCGGCTCCACCCCGAGTCGCGCCACCGGCGGCCGCCCCTTGTCCGTGACACACCCCGCGAGCAGCGCGCACACACAGGCGGTAAGCAGACACCCTCTGGCCACACCCCGATGCATCACACCGCCGAGATGATCGCCTTGGAGGCGTCGTTCATGCGGATGAGGCGGCCGATGTGACGTCGGGAATGGGCGGTGATGGACTCAAAGAGCACGCCGTAGCCCTCGGGCAGGATCAGCCGGGAGGGCCCCGACTCACCGGGCATGACCCGCTGGATCACGCATTCCTTCTTCCGCCGCCAGAGCACCCAGCCGATGGCCTCCACCTCGGGTATGCCCGGCAGAGGGAACGTCAGCGCCACCCGGCTGAGCAGGGGCACCGTGGAGCCAGTGATAAACGCGCCATTGATAGAGAGGTCGCGAATGACGCCCTCGAATCGCGTCCCGGCAAACTCATCTCTGGCCTGCACCCGCTCGTAGACCTCTTCGAGGTCCTTGGGCATCGCCACCTGGCGCGCTTCCAGAACCTCGTAGCTGACCGGCAGGTTTACAAACAAGCGCGGCGAGCGCCGCTGTTCGGCCCCTGTGCTCATGAAAACGAGGGTATCCCCAGTCGCACGCTTTGTCTAGTGGTCTTAAGGGGTTCGCATGCAGGCCGCGAGAACGGCTCATCCATCGTCACCTGGGCTCCAAACATGCTCCGCCCTTGACATGTTCGATTTATAACTTACCATTCAAGTAGTGTTAGCGTGACATGAAGAGCGGCGTTAGGGACCTGGCCCGTTGATCGCCCAGCAACCTTTTTCCTGAAGGTGCTAAATCCAGCCTGCGTCGGAACGCGGGAACATGTGGTCAAAGATGACTAAGGGAAAATCGACTTCCGTCAAGAGAGCCCTCCCCTTCCCTTTCACCACGACTCATCCCGTTCCGGTGCCCGAAAGAGAGCTGACTGCGCGCGGGCAACGTCTCCGGATGTGCCACTCGCTCAGAGGTTCTGAGGTCATGAAATGAAGAGAACCCTGTTTTTGTACTCCGGAGAAGGCACCCACGATCGCGAGACCGGAGTCGCGCTTTTGAAACACTCGCCGCTGTGGGCCAGAATCGAAGCCGCGCTGAGCACGACCCAGAACGTGGACTTGGAACACCTCTGGGAGCATGAGATCGGCCTGCACCGCGGTCCTTACAGCCCACTGTTCACGGTCGCTTCACAGATTTGCCTCGCGGATCTCTGGAAGCGCTGGGGCTTTGCACCGGACGTGCTCATCGGCCACAGCACCGGAGAGTTGGCCGCCGCTTACCAGGCTGGCCTCTACTCGCTGGAAGAAGTGCTACAGCTAGCGCTTCAGATCGGCGAGGCCGCCTCCCAGCTCGATGGACAGATGATCCATGGGAGCCTGCCCGACGCAGACATCGCCTGCCTTTCGGTCAACCTGTCCTCGCTCAATTTTCGCGTCGGTGACCACACCCACGTCACGCTCAGTGGAACCGCCGCGGAGCTGGACCCCTTCGTTGAAGAACACACCGGATTTGTAAAGATGCCGCTGCCTCACCCGTGGCACCACCCCGACTACAAGCGCCACGCCCCAAAGATCCAGAGCCTTCAATCCCGAGAGATCGACCCTGGCCGCTTTGTCTCGGGCGTCACCAAAAATTTTGAGACGCGACTCGCAGAGGACCATTGGCGGCGGTGGCTGTGCCAACCCATTGATTTCATCCAATCCATGCAGTCGATCGCCGACCGCTACGACGACGACTCGTTTGAGATCATTGAGATCGGCTTCCATCCCGTGCTGGCGAAGTGCTGCAACAGCCTGGGGCGCTTCACCCACGTGTCGTCCATGTCCCGCGGCGAGGATGACGTGCGCTGGATCATAAACCAGAGAAACAAACTCAACCAGGATCGTTTTGTCAAAAACGTAAACGCTGACATTCGCGCCTGTAAACCGGAGCTGGACTTCGACTCTTCTTTGGCGGCACAGGGCGTCGATTCGCTGGATTTTGTCGAGCTGGCGGTCATCTTGCAGCCCTATTTTCCCGGGCTGTCGCCGCAAGACCTGTTCCGCTACAAAAGCATCCATCAGCTGATCGACCAGTACGGAACGCCTGAGCTGGTCGAAGCAGACCGCCGCCCTTCCCGTAAAAACAGTGGCGTCGTCATTTGTGGCATGAGCTGCCGGCTGCCCTCGGCGGTGGAAACGGTGCCCCAGTTCTGGGACATGCTGCTGAGCAGACAGGACCAGGTCCGCCATGAGGTGAACAGGGGGTCGACCGAAGCCGGGTATCTGAACGCCGAGGTCACCAGATTTGATCATCAGTACTTCGATCTCTCCGCGGCCGAAGCCCGCACCATGGACCCCCAGCAGATGCTGGCGTTGGAGCTGACCGAGATGCTCTGGAGGGACGCGGGCATCGATTCGCAGACGCTGAACAGAAAACGTGTCGGCGTCTATCTGGGCGTGTGGAATGAAGAGTACCAAGGGGACCATCAGTCCGTCTACTCACCCACCGGAGGCAATCCGAGCATCGTCGCGTCTCGCATCAGCTTCCACTTCGACCTGCGGGGGCCCAGCTGGGTTTCCAACACGGCCTGCTCCTCCTCTCTGGTGGCGGTACACTACGCGGCCAAGGACATCGAAGCCGGTCGGGTGGACTACGCCATCGCCGGCGGCGTCAACATGCTGTTGGACGAGCGGTTCAGCACCACAATGCGCAATTCGGGGTTCCTCTCTCCGGACTACCGTTGCAAAGCCTTTGACGACTCGGCCAACGGCTATGTTCGCGCCGAGGGCGGCGGGCTCCTGCTGCTGTGCAACAAGTCGCAGACAGACCGTTACTACGCCGAGCTGCGGGGCTCGGCAATCAACCAAAACGGGGGCCGCTCCCAGGTGATCACGGCCCCCCACCCCGAGGCTCAGCAGGAGGTGATCACAGACGCCTGCCAGGATGCGGGAATTGCCCCGCAGGAGCTTGCGTACATCGAGTGCCACGGGACCGGCACCAAGCTCGGCGATCCCATCGAAATCTCGGCGATTCAAAACACCGTCGCGGTGAAGCGGAGTGTTCCCTGCTTTCTCGGCTCGGTGAAATCCAACATCGGACATCTTGAATCTGCCTCCGGGATCGCCGGGGTGATCAAGTCCGTGTTGATGCTGAACAAGGGCCTCATTCCGCCGAACCTGCATTTTCACCAGCCGAATCGGTTCATCGATTTTGCGTCACATCACCTCCAGGTGGTCACCGAAGAGACCCCCATCTCTCAGGAGGCTTTCTGCGGGATCAGCAGCTTCGGCTTCGGCGGGTCGAACGCCCATATCATCATCCAGGGGGCGGACGCTGCGGCTCGGAAAGAGATTCTCCCGGTGGTGGTCCCGTTTGATCGCGCGCGCTCTGCGGCACTGGACGCCTATGTTCGCCTGGAGGCCCAACCCCATGCGCTGCCCGACCACAATGCCCCGGG
>Ga0180009_10001417_pt1 | contig 29455 bp, 19 predicted proteins | sample OS_PC_MetaG_FD_123537 | JGI IMG/M metagenome (GOLD analysis project Ga0180009, IMG submission 123537) | Groundwater microbial communities from the Aspo Hard Rock Laboratory (HRL) deep subsurface site, Sweden - OS_PC_MetaG | ecosystem: Environmental > Aquatic > Deep subsurface > Groundwater... | reverse complement strand
TCATCGGCCTCCCCGCCGGGTCGGGTTTGGGTGGCCGCACTGGAGTCGGTCAGGGTCGTGCCGGCGGTCCGGGCAAAGAAAAAATCCCCGGTCAGTGAGGAGGATTCCCAGGGGACCTGGCGGGACCTGGTTTCGTTCATCACGCCGACCCGGGTCAGCTTGAGCACCTTTTCGATCGGGATGTTCTCGGCCTTCATGTTTCCCAACAGATTTTTGGTGAATATCCCGTTTCTTCCCTCGCCGTCCGCCGCCGTGGAACCGGGGGCCGTGGCGAAGACGATCAGGGACCCGGTCGGCGCGTCCATCCGGGCCAGCCCGCGACTGGCCGAGCGGAAGCTCCGGGCGAAGGGATTGTCCCGGCAGGCATCCAGAATGACGATGTTCAGCCCGTTCTCCGCGTCGTTCATGCGGTCCAGAACCCGGCCCCCGTCCACGGCCTCGTATTTGACGTCGGATTCCGCCAGGATGGTCGAGCCGATCGGCAGCAGGTAGTTGCGTCCCTCCACCTGCATGCCGTGGCCGGCGAAATAGAAAAGCCCGACACCGCCGCCTCTGAGTTTCTTGCCAAAGGCGTCGATGGCCAGTTCCATGGTCTTCTGACCGGCATCGACCTCGAGGTCCACGGTGAAGCCCAGGGCCTTCAGGGCGGCGGCCATGTCCCGGGCGTCATTGACGGGGTTCTTCAGCGGGCTGTCCCGATAACTCCCATTGCCCATGACCAGAGCGGTCCGTTTTTCCGCTGCTTGGGTAGTTTGATTCGGAAGGAAAAACATCAGAAAAAAAACGGCAAGCAATAGACTGGCAACCTTGTTTTTCATGCCCGATCACTCCCCGGTTCAGGGCGGCCACTGTCGTTATTCCAATTATTTTATTAATTTTAGTCCTTTTTTTCCGGCTGGTCAATAGGGGCGCGAACCGGGCATATGATGCCGTGGACCGAGAGTTGACCCGGATTTTGCACTTGTCTCCTGCCGCGGCGCCGGACCCGACTGCCGGATTCGGGCTTAATCCGAGTCGATGATTTCCCTGACGGAGTTGGCCAGTTCGGCCAGGCCGAAGGGCTTGCCGATGTAGCCCCGGGCCCCGGCGTCCAGGGTTTCCTGCATCGAGGCCTCGCTGGAGTAGCCGCTGGCGATGAGCACCTTGACCCCGGGATTGATTTCGAGCAGTTCCTTCAAACACCGGACCCCGCCCATGCCCGGCATGCTCAAATCCAGAACGACCAGGTCGATGGTCCGGCCCAGCTCCTGGTAAACCTCGATGGCCTCCTCGCCGTTCATGGCCTTGATGACCCGGTACCCCTGACGTTCCAGCAGACCCTGCCCCACCGATACGATCAGAGGATCGTCGTCCACGAAAAGGATGGTTTCGTCGCCCAGGGGCAATCTGGCGGCAAGCGTACGACTGTCCATGATCAATTTGACTCCCACTTCCAGTGCGGGCAGGTAGATTCGAAAGGATGTGCCCCGTCCGGGTTCGCTGTAGCAGTGGATGTGTCCGGCGTGGTTCTTGACGATGCCGTAGGCTACGGCCAGTCCCAGCCCGGTCCCCTGGCCCAGGTCCTTGGTCGTGAAAAACGGCTCGAAGATGCGCAGCACGGTCTCCTCGTCCATGCCCTGGCCCGTGTCGGTGACCGTGAGCAGCACGTAGTCGCCCGGCGAGACTTCGAAGTGGGCCAGGCTGTACGTCTCGTCCAGGTAGACATTTTGCGTCTCGATCGCCAGGAGGCCCCCGTCGGGCATGGCCTGGCTGGCATTGATTCCCAGGTTCATGATGACCTGTTCGAGTTGTATGCGGTCGGCGTTGATGTTGCGCAGGTCCCCGGCCAGCTTGAGTTCGATCCGGATCATCCGGGGGATCGTCCGCTCGAGCAATACCGCCACCTGTTCGATTTCCGCGTTCAGGTCGGTGGGTCTCAGATCGCTCTGCATCTTGCGGCTGAAAGTCAGAAGCTGCCGGGTCAGGACTCTGGCTTTTTGCGTGGCTCTTTCGATGGTCTTGAGACGTTTGAGGTCCGGGTGGCCTTCATCCTTGTCCACAAGGAGCAGTTCGGTGTACCCGGCGATGGCCTGAAGCATGTTGTTGAAGTCGTGGGCGATGCCGCCGGCCAGGGTCCCGATGGATTCGATCTTCTGGGCCTGGGCGAGCTGGTCCTCCAGGTTCTTGCTCTCGGTGATGTCCCGCCAGTTGACCATCACTCCGACCGGCCGGCCATCCGGGCCCGGGTCGGGATAATACGTGACGTCCATGTATCGCCTGCCAATGGCGGCAAAGTCGTACCAGGTCTTGAAACGGACCGTTTCACCGGCCAGACAGCGCAGGAAACGCCGGCGAACCTCCTTGGTGAAGAACTTTTCCCCGAACACGTCGGCCAGGGCCCTGCCGACGACCTCCTGTTCCTGGAGACCGTGGGCCTCGATGTATCTGCGGTTGGCCAGCCGAATCACAAAATCCCGGTCGATCAGGGCCACCAGATCGGTCGAGGCGGAAACGATCTTTTCGTACTGGCCCAGCATCTCCTCGTAGGCCTTCTGGCTGGTGATGTCCTCGTGGTCCCCGAGAATGAAGAGCGGCCGGCCTTTGGCGTCCCGGACAATGGCGTTCATGATGCGCACCCAGACCTCCCGGCCGGACTGGTGCATCAAACGGATTTCCATGCTGAAGGCGTCTTGGCCGCTTTTGGTGATCCGGTCCACCTCGTCCATGATCCGGACCTGATCCTCGGGATGGGTGTAATCCCGCCAGTTGCCGTTCAATATCTCCTCGGCCGAATAGCCGATCATCCGGCAAAAGGCCCGGTTGACCTTGAGATATCGCTCGTCGAACGTGACCAGGGTCCGGCCGATGACCGCGTGCTCGAAGGCGGTCCGGAACCGCTCCTCGCTTTCCCTGAGCGCGGCTTCGGCCCGCTTGCGTTCGCTGACGTCCCGTACGGTGGACAGGAGGGCCGGTCGGCCGCCCAGCTCGATGAGCCGGGCGTGTATCTCGACGGGAATCCGGGTTCCATCCTTACGAACCATTAATTGATCGAAAAGGACCCGGCGGTCGGCCGCCAATTCACGGACGATCGCTTCCGAGTCCGCGACCGATTCGGGCGCGTTGATGTCCTGGACCGACAGAGCCAGCAGTTCCTCCCGGTCGTGGCCCAGCATCCGGCAGGCCACGTCGTTGGCGTCGATCATTTCAGCCGGCCGGCCGTCCTCCTCGAGACGCCGGACGAAAACCGCGTCGGTGATGCCGTTGAAAAGCGCGCCGTAACGCTCCATGCTGTCCCGAAGCCTGTTTTCGGCCTGTTTTCGTTCACTGATGTCTCGGATAACCGCAATGACTCCCTTGACATCGCCATCAGGCCCCAAAAAGGCGCCGGTCTTCATATCGACCGGAATGGACCGGCCGTCCCGGGTCCGCATTTCCGTTTCCGACTGCCAGCGTCTTCCCGGACCGTTTATACCGGCCTGGATGTCCTTATTGACCGACCGGTCATACAAGGCACGGGGTCCAGCGGCCTGGTTCAAGGTTTCCAGGTCGTAGCCCGTCAAATCGATGAAAGACTGATTGACATAAAGCATGTGCACCGGGGAGTCGGAGATGCATATGGCGTCCATGGCCCCGTCCACGGCCTGGCGCAGCCGGACGAGTTCCTCCTGGGCCCGGGCCCGTTCCGCGATCTCGGTCCGGAGACGCTCGTTGGCCTCGGCCAGGTCCGAGGTCCGCTCCGCCACCCGCTGTTCCAGTTCTTCCCGGGCCGCCCGGATTTCGTCCTCGGCGAATTTTTGCAGGGTGACCTCCCGAACCACGGCCACCACGCCTCGTATCTCGCCCCCAGGGGATCGGAGGGGAACGAAGGTCTCGTCGGTCCAGCCCCGGGTCCCGTCGGCCAGTTTATAAGGGATGTTTTCCGCATGCCCGGCCTTTCCGCTCATGGCCGCCCGGATAACATGATCGATGCCCCGTTTATGAAATTCCGGAAAGACCTCCCAAAGCGTAAGGTCCCCGCCCACGACCCGGTCGCGGGAAATCTTGGTGATCCGTTCCATGGCCGAGTTGAAAAGGGTGTAGTGGTAGCTCGTGTCCAGGGCCAGGACCCCTTCGGTCATGGACCCGAGGATGTTCTTGTACAGCTCCTCCTGTTCGGCCAGGGTGAACTCGGCCTGCTTGCGGTCCGTTTCATCCGTGACCACACCGAACAACCGATGGACCCTCCCGTCCGGCCGCCGGATGGCCCGTCCCCGGTCGCGCACCCAGCGCTGGGTCCCGTCCGGCCTGACGATCCGATACTCGACCTCCCAATGGCTGGCAATACCTCCGCGGAGAATGCCCAAAACCCGGTCCCGGTCGTCGGGATGGATGTAGTCCAGCACCGCTCGGGGCAAGGTGTAAACCGGGTCCAAAGGCCGGCCGAATATTTTTTCAAAAGCCGGGCTGATATAGGACGCTTCAGGCAGGTGGGGCGCGCCGATCCACAGGACCGCGTCGAGGTGCTCGGCAAAGAGGCGGAACCGCTCCTCGACGGCCTTGAGCGCCTCGTTCTCCGCCTCGAGGGCCTCGGCCCTTTTCAGCAGGTCTTCGTACGTGGGATCGCCAGCCATGCGTTTCAACCTTTGCCCGGCTCCGGCGGGTCTGGCGCCAGATTCTCTTTTTCCCGCCCGCTCGTCAAGGGAAAAGCCGGGCCGTTTTCCGCCCCGAAGGGCCGGCCGGCGGGTCCTGAAACCGGCTCCCCGCAGGCGTCAGGGATTAGGCGAGTCCGCAACCCCTGTTATCCCGGATCGTGCTGAAATTCATGTTGGTGGGGCCACCGAATTCCATGACCGGCGGATGATATTTTTTACGTGCCACTCCATCGGCGCCCTCGACGGAGCTCGCTCTATACAATATTGAGTATATCTCTAATATTTATAAATACAATCGCCAAAGGCCGGTCGACAGAACCCCTGCCGCCGGGACTTGATCCCACCCGGCGGCGCCCTCAATCGGTCCGGGCCGCGCGGCGCACCCCGTATTCGGCCGCCCGGGCCAGGGCCCGCACGGCGCGAACCGGGTCGGTGTAGACCGGAACCCCGCCGCCGGTCAGGGCCTTGATGTCCTCGACGATCTCATCGAGGGGATTGATCAGGGCCACGGCCAGGGGCTTTTTCAACTCCCGGCTTCCGTCGATGACCGAACGGCAAAAGGCCTGGCCGCCGTTGCTGGAGATGATGAGGTGCATGTCGATGTCATCGTCCCGGTCGATTCGCCGGACCGCTTCCGTGAACAGCCCTTGCATGGTGATCGAGGCCATGCTCAGGTCGACCGGGTTGGAAAGGGAGCTGCCGAAGGGCGGGACGACGTCTTTCAGGGCCTCCTGGGTGGGCGGCGAAAGCGTGGGGACCGACAGGCCCGCATTGAGGCAGGCGTCGGCCGCGCCGACCGCCGGGCCGCCGGGTCCGGTGACGATGGCCATGCGCCTGCCTCGGGGAAAGGGCTGAAAATAGAGGACCTGGAGGCAGTCGAGGGTCTCCTCCAGGCTGCCCACCCGGATGACGCCGTCGCCGCGCAGGACCCCGTCCCAGACGGCCCGTTCCCCGGACAAGGCCCCGGTGTGGGACCCGGCCGCCCGGGCCCCGGCCTCGGTCTCGCCGCACTTCCAGGCCAGGATGGGCTTGGAGGCGGATATCCGGCGGACCAGTTCGTGGAATCGGCGGCCGTCTTTGACGCCCTCTATGTACAGGACGATGATCCCGGTGTCCGGGTCCTGGCCCAGGTACTCCAGGAAGTCGAGCAGACCGAGGTCGGCCTCGTTGCCGGTGCTGACCATTTTGCTGAAGCGGATGCCGTCGCGGGTGGCCTTGAGGGCCAGGAGATCGGCAAAGGAACCGCTCTGGGAGACGACGCCCACCGAGCCGCACTCCATGATCGAGGGCTGGGGAAAGGGCAGCCGGGCGGCGGGACAAAAAATTCCCAAACAGTTCGGTCCGACGATCCGGACGCCCCGTTCCCGGGCCGCCCGGACGAGTTCGGCTTCACGAACCCGACCGTCCGGCCCCTCGAAGCCCAGGCTGTCGGTTGTGATGACCACGCCCCGCACGCCTTTTTCCAGACAGGATTCCACCGCGCCGGCCACGGCCCGGGGCGGGGTCAGGACGATGGCCAGGTCCACCGGGCCGGGGACGTCCAGCACGCTGGGCCAGGCCCGGAAACCCATGATCTCGGTCTCCCGGGGATGGATGGGATAAAGCTCCCGGAAACCGGCGTCCACGAAACGTTCCATGAACAGGCGGCCGATCTTGCCCCGGGTCGCCGAGGCGCCGATCAGCGCCACCGACCGGGGATGGAACAAGGCCGTCAGCTTTTGTATTTCATTGATTGTCATGATCAACCTCGGGATGCATGGCCGGATCGACGGGCGGGCGGCGGAAAAGGGTTCCGTCCGCCTCGCCGCGTCAGGATCGAGCGGTTTACCTGGGGTAGGTCTCCTTCATTAAAAAGGCGCAGACCAGCGAGATGACCGACGCGCCCAGCAGAATGAGCATCATCAGGCCGTAGGCGTCGATGGAATACGCCCCGGCCGGAGATTTGGGGTACAGGTCCAGGACGCGGCCCAGAAAGGGCATGAAGATCGCGCCCCCGAAAAACGGAAAAAAGTTGACCGAACCGACCGAGGTCCCCGTGATCTCCAGGGGAAAAAGCTCCTTGGTCGTGGTAAAGCCGATCACGACCACGGCCGACGAGCAGACGGAAAAGACCAGGAAGACCAGGTACAGCGCCGGTCGGGGCAGGCCGGAAGGATAGACGCTCAGAAAGATCAACTCGGCGGTCAACACGACGTTGCAGAGTATCATGGTCCGCTTGCGGCTCCGGATGACCCGGTCGGAAAGGTAGCCCAGCAAGGGGCTGCCGAAAACCATGCCCCAGGCGATCATGGACAAAACAGCCCCGGCCTCGGACTTGCTCAGCCCGTAAACGTCCATCAGGTACGGGCCGCCCCATAGTCCGCCCAGCCCGAAAAAGATGCCGCAGTCGAAAAAAAACCAGATGGCCACCGGCCAGAAATACTTTTCCGTCAGCACCCGGCGCAGGCCCTCCCGCAGCGGAATCCTTACCGGGCCGGCTCCGCCGGACGCAGGCGCCTCGAGGGGGGTCCAGCCCTTGTCCTGGGGCCGGTCCCGGACCAGAAGCCAGGCCAGGACGACTAGGAGAAAGTTGAAGGCCCCGATCAGTTCGAAGGAGAGACGCCAGCCCATGACGGCGACCATCAGGGCCAGGACCCAGGTGGCCACCAGCACGCCCGCGCCCCCGACCGCGTTCAGAATGCCGGTCATGAGCGCGAATTCCCGGACCCGGAACCACTGGGACAGAATCTTCATGGTCGGAATGAAGACCATGGACACCCCCAGGCCGACCATGACCCGCCCGAGAAAGGCCACCGTCAGATTGGGGGCCAGACCGAAAAGGATGCTGCCCAGGGAGGAGATCATCAGGGAGAAGGCGACCGTCTTCCGAGGCCCCAGGGAATCGGAGAGCAGCCCGGAGGGAATCTGCATCAAGGCGTAGCAATAAAAGTAGACCGAGCCCAGCAGCCCCATGACGCTGGCCGTGGCCTGGAACTCTTCGACCAGATCATGGGCGACCACCGACAAGGACAGGCGGTGAAAGTAGACGATGAGATAGGCCAGCGCGAGGATGGAGTACATCAGCCAGCGATAACGCATCATGGACAAGCGCGTTTCCTGATCCATGCTTCCGCCTTTCCTTTGGTCCCGGGAAAACCGCCCACCTGCAAACAAACCATGACTGGGCATGGTATGGGGCCTCATCCCGCCTGTCAAGGCATTTGAACACGCGGGGCGGCCGCAATCCTCGCCGCTTGCCGAAGGGCCGGCCCGACAACCCGACCCATGTAACCATTCAGTTATTGGCGGCGCCGTCGGACCGCCCTGTCGCGGCCCTTGGCCCCAGGACTCCGGCGGCCGCCTTTTCCATAAATAGTGCCGGAGACAGGCGCATACCCGGGAAAAATAATTAGTGCCTGTCCCGTAAACTCCTTGGGGGATTGACAGGATTTTAAGTCCATGGGATGATTTTCATGAAAAAGCAATGCGAGATCAGCAAGATGGGCCACGATTGCCACCCTTGCGCCCAAGATCGGTCTGTTTTTCTCCCGCCGACCGCTCCGAATGGACGGCGGATGGCAGCCTGGCCCGCCTTGTCCCTGACTTGATCGACCCGCTTGACTGGAAAGGACGGTTGACGGATTTCCACCCGTGTCATCGTGAACACGGTCGGGGCCGGGCCTCTCGGCCAGGCTCGATGACGGTTGAAACGCGGAAAGACACGGCTAAAAGCCTTGAAACCAGGAATATCGAGGCCTGTTGAATAATTCCGGGTTAAAAAAAATCGATTTTGGCCAAGAGTGTCCGATCATGAAAAATGAAATTCCTGTCAAGAACAGACAGTCACCCGCCAAATCCAGTATCAGGCGGGAGATATTCCAAAGCAGTTCGCTTTTAGCTTTGGTTGTTGTGGTCATTTTCGGTATTTTCCTCTCAACCATTCTTTATTATTCGGAAACCTCCAAGGCTCGGGCCCTGATAAAGCAGACCAATCAGTCCGTCGTTATTTTCCTTGAAGGGTATTTTAGCGAAATCATAAACACCATAATGGTGCTCGATGAGAACAAGGAAGTTCGGGATGCGATGGCACAAGGTGAAGAGGCTCACCGGCGCATATTGGACATGTACCGGTCAATTTCAAACATCAACAAGAATATTGAATTTATCTATTCGGGATACGAAAACGGTCTGATGCTGATAAACGATTATACGCCTCCTGAAGGATTTGATCCGACCGCCCGTCCCTGGTATCGGGCGGCCATGGCAACCAGGCCCGAGACGTCCTTCGGTCTGCCATACCAGGAGATTAAAACCAAAAAGTGGCTGATTTCGACCAGTAGAGCGCTGAAGAAGTCCGGTGATGGATATGGGGGCGTGGTAGCCGTTGATTGTTCGATCGACCAGGTTGCCGGCCTTATTGCAAAGCATAACGAATACGAAACGGGATTCAGTTTTATAATCGACGGGTCCGGAAAAATTATAATGCATCCCGATCATTCCCTACTGGGCAAATCCCTTCCGGAGATTACGAAAAACTTCCGACCGGGGAGTAACGGCGACTTTACCTACCGGGTTGACGATGTCGAGCACTTCTCTCATTACGACCGTGTCCTTTCAACCGGATGGACGGTCGTGACGATGGTCGAAAAGAGGGAAATACTCGGTCCGATCATATCGAACGTGTTGTTTGTTATCGGACTGACTGGCGTCATCGCTGTGTTCCTGGGATTTGTGCAGAGTATTATGCTGAGCAGAAGTTTCTCGCGTCCGCTGGTTGAACTTGGCAGAAAAATCAAGGCGGTCATTGCTGAAGACGAACCGGAGGTTGACGAATACATATATCCGAGCAACGAAATCGGAGTCATGGCCCGGGAAATCGGTCAGTTGGCCGAAAAAGAACTAAACGCTAAAACGCGTGAACTTCAAGAAAGTGAAGAGAAAAACCGTCTGCTCATCGAACACGCCGTTTCGGCTGTCGCCGTTCACAAAATCGTGCTCGACGAGTCCGGCCGACCGGTTGACTACATTTTCCTGAATGCGAATCCGGCCTTCGAGACCCATACCGGACTGCGGGTGGCCGACGTCCTCGGCCGTCGAGTCACCGAGGTCATTCCGGGTATCGAGAGACCGTCTTTAATCGATATCTACGGCCAGGTCGTTCTCACGGGCGAATCGGTCAGTTTCGAGCAGTATTCCGACCCCCTGGGCAGATACTACTTCATCAGCGCCTACCGGGTGGGCGAAGAAAGTTTCGCCACGATATTCGTCGACATCACCGACCGAAAGCGGTCCGAGGAAGCGCTGCGGGAAAGTGAACATAGATACCGGACCATTTTGGAGCAGATGTTCGACCCCTATCTGGAAGTAGACATGGAAGGGAACTTCACCTTCGTCAATGAATCATTGTGTCGCCACCTCGGGTATACCAAGGAAGAACTGATCGGGAAGCGTTTTACCATTATAGTCCCTCCGGATGAAGAAAAAGCCATGTTCACCGCCTATAACACCGTATTCAAAACCGGAGAGCCCAACAAGGGTTATCCTCATCGGATCATAAGGAAGGATGGCGGCGAAATATTTGCGGAGGCTTCCATCGACATGCGCAGGAACAGGGAGGGCCAGGTCATTGGTTTCAGGACGATCAGCCGCGACATTACCGAACGCAAAAAGATGGAGGCGGAAATCCTGGCCCTTTCGGTCACCGATCAGCTCACGGGCCTGCATAACAGAAGGGGGTTCCTGTCTCTTGCCGAGCAGCAGATCAAACTGGCAAACAGAAATATGACGGGAGCGCTGCTTTTTTTTGCGGACCTGGACGGGTTGAAATGGATCAATGATACGCTGGGGCATGAGGAAGGCGATAAGGCGCTTATTGAAGCTGGAACCGTACTCAAGGAGACCTTCAGAACAAGCGACATCATTGCTCGTCTGGGAGGAGATGAATACGCCGTCTTTGCCGTTGATGTAGCCGAAGAAAAAACCAGGGTATTCACCGCCCGGATGCATTCCCTGATTAACACGCGAAACGACCGGGAAAACCGGAGATACAGGCTTTCCATCAGTGTGGGTTGCTCTTACTATGATCCTGAAAATCCATGTTCCCTTGACCAGCTCATTGCCGTGGCGGACAAATTGATGTATGAGCAGAAACAAAAAAAGAAGGGCCTTCTCCGGCCAGGGGTCTCCTCTTCCAGCATTAATCCTCACCCTTCAATGCACTGATGCCCATAATCGGAAAAATCGGCGATCTGACATGATGTCGAAGATTCCCCGCGGCCGGAATGGGGGGAGCTTCCATATCCGTGAACCGTCCTTGACGGAAAATGGGGCCGGGTGATACGGTGCCTGTCAAAAATAGCCTTCCCCCGGTCATCGACTCGCGGGGCACGATAATTCGTCCCCCCCGTAAGAAGGCCCAGCCCGGCGAACTGATCGGGGATTCCATTTCCGCCGGCATCGTCCGGGGCCCGGTAAAAATCATGCATACCCCGTCGGAAAAGCATGTCGACCCGGGCGATATCCTGGTCATTCACTCGGCCGACCCGAGCTGGACCCCACTTTTCGTCACCGCCGGCGGCGTGCTCCTGGAAGTGGGCGGCCTGCTGCAACACGGCTCGATCATCGCCCGCGAATACGGCAAGCCCTGCATCGTGGGCATCGAAGGCCTGCCGGACAAGGTCAGGGAGGGCGAGATCATTGAAATGAACGGGGCCGAAGGCGTGGTCAAACTGCCCGATGCGCTGGGCTAACGCCGGATTTTCCGGTTGCGTTCGGTCCGAGGCGTCGAAATATAAGGAAAACTCATTTGTTCGGTTGGCGGGCTGATTCCGTTACATAAAAAAGACGCCCATATATTTGCATGTTTTTTCGAGGGATTTCGGGGTGACCAGGTAACATTGCGTGCCCGGGTATTGGTATAGTGATTCGAGAGCCTTTAGCCGGATGATTAAAATTTCTTGACATAGATACTTTCCTTTTCTAAGAATGGTGGTATAAAGGTTTCATACTTGAGATTACTTTGGGGGGAAGAGAGGGCAAGGGGTTGGCGGCTATGCTCTATCTAGACGATATTAAAGAGTTTTTGATAAAAGAAGGGATCCCGTTTAACTCCTACGAGTTGGGATTCAGATTAAAATTTGATTTCGTAAAAATAGAAAGTCGTTCGCGTCTGCTTGGAAAATGAAAGGCAACAGAATACATGAAGCTAAATGGATTCAATAGTAATGCAAGTGTGGGTGAGTATTGGACTCACGGAAATTACTCAATGTAGGGTGCGCATTTCGCACCAAATGGCTTCGTAAAGGCGGGCTATTACCCGCCAGATTGGGAATCAAATTTACCAGTGAACGTACAAGGTATTGGGTTGGAGTGAAACATGGTGCGCAATGCGCACCCTGCATGGCTAAATGCGTCGAGATTTAACAATAATGCAAGTATGGTTGAATTGGTGTATTCAATGGAATACCTTAAGGATTGAATGAAGCTATGTGGTTAAGAGAGCTCCATTTACGCAATTTTAGAAAAATAGAAGATCTCAAGATATCATTTCCTCGTGGCCTGTGTGTAATAGTCGGAGAAAATAATGTTGGAAAAACCGCAATTATTGATGCATTACGCTTTATGCTTTTCTCAAGCCGCGATTATGATTCATTAAGAATCCATGAAGATGATTTTAGAAATGGGACGAATTTCGAACCAATTGAGATTTATTGTACATTTACTGAATTAACAGAAGAAGATGAAGTCCACTTTCAGGAGTGTCTTGTAGATATAGGTGATGGTAAATTTGAAATTCGACTGAGTGCACGAATAGAATTTAATGAAACTACAAGACGTGCTAATGTGAAAATGTGGGGAGGGGAGACGGAAGGAGGAACTCTACCGTCTAATCTTTATGATCGTATTTCAACGGTATACCTCAAACCACTCCGTGATCCTGAATCAGGGCTTAGCCCTGGTAGATATTCCCAAGTATCACGTTTGATTGATTGCCTCACAACAGAAGAACAGCACTCAGATTTTGAATCGATCGCTGAAAGTGCTAACAATCAGATTCGTCAACTTCCAACGGTTAAGCAAGCTAGAAACGATATTAATACTCAAATGACAATGCTTGCTGGTGCTGAACTTGCCCAAACGACTGATCTCATCTTTAGCGATCCTAAATTTAATAGGATTATTGCAGGGCTTCAACCTAAAATTGATGACTTAGCGTACTCTCTTAACGGTCTTGGTTACAACAACCTAATTTTTACCTCAGCAACGTTAGGAACTCTTCGGCAAAGCTCTCAATACTCCTTTCGATCAATTCTAATCGAGGAACCGGAGGCTCATCTTCACCCACAGCTTCAAGTATTACTTTTGAGGTATTTTGCAGCCGCCGCAAAGGAACGAGAGAAAAATGAGATTCAAGTGATTGCAAGTAGTCACTCCCCGATTCTTGTTAGCCAAGCTCCAATTGATTCTGTTGTGTCTGTATATGAATCAGATAATAATATAAATACTGTCTCTATTTGTAATATTGAAATTGATAATACACTAAAAATGAAGCTACAACGATTTTTAGATGCCACCCGAGGTGAATTGTTTTTTGCGAGACGCATTCTAATGGTGGAAGGAATTGCGGAAGCTCTTCTGATACCCGAGCTTGCCAGAATTGCGGGTGGCGATTTAAAGGAAGCAGCCGTTACAGTGCTTAATGTTGATGGGATCAATTTCAATGCCTTCATACCATTGTTCGGAGAAAACAAACTCAAAACACCCGTCGTAATACTGACAGACGGCGATGCAGGTAAAATTGGTGATCCACCAACTGCCACTGCCCAAGTGTTGAAAGGCTATGAAAAGTATGTTTCTAACCTGAAAGTCAATCTTTCAGAGATTACCTTTGAACATGAACTGGCACGATCAGGAATACTTCTTTCCCATATGCAGAAAGCATTCCGAACACTACACCCAACAATCGGACCTACACTTGACAAGTTGATTGAAAAACTTGAATCCAATGATGCTAAGGCAGACGCTTTTTATAAAATATTTAAGGATACAAAGACATCAAAAGGGCTCTTTGCCCAGGAGTTAGCGTATTGCCTGGAAGAAGTACATAACAATCTCAATGCTGTTCCTGAATACATACTTGATGGACTTAAGTTCTTAAACGTAATACCCATTAAAAAAAGATGACAGTTAAGCAAGAACATCTTAAAAAAATGATTCTCGATCAGAATCCCACTAATGAGCAAAAGGAGGCAATTTTTGCTCAGGAATTGGAGTTTCTGCTCAGGGCAGCTCCTGGAAGTGGTAAGACTTGGACCTCTTGTAGACGCTTTATTTGGCGTGGAGCTAAATGGCCATATATTTCCGGCGGTCTTGCGCTTCTTTCTTTCACAAATGCGGCTATTCGTGAATTTTATGAAGCAACAAGAAAAGTTGGTAGAAGGGACCTGCTTTCAGATCCAAACTTTGTAGGTACATTTGATTCATTTGTCGAAAGGTTTATTATTACACCATTTGGGCATCTGATAGCTGGCTCACCTAAAAGGCCAAAGCTCTTTTCCTCACCTCTTCCAGGGCATTGGAGTAACAAAAAGTTACAGGGATGGATTCAGATGTCTGGGGGAAGGAAACGTCCCGTCCCTGCTTGGGATATCATACCTTACCCTAAAAACGGTAAACTTGCTTTCAAAGCTTCAAATATACAACGCAGTCATGAAATCATTTCCAATGGGTTTGGGGCTGTTAAGGAATTTATAAAAATGGGAATGTATACCCATGAACAAAGAGTATTTTGGTCATGCTATTTATTGTTAAAACGTCCACACATTGCAAAAGTGCTCTCAAACAGATTTCCTGAAATCATAGTTGATGAGGCTCAGGATTCAAATATATGGATACTATTTTTTTTACAATTATTACGAAATAAGGGCACAAAAATAACTCTCATTGGGGACCCTGACCAGTGTATTTATGAATTTAGTCTGGCAGACGCAAGTTCCTTGCAAGAAGTAAAAAATGAATGGAGAATTCCCGAAAAGCCTTTAAGCAAATCCTTCAGGTGTAATAATCAAATTGCTGCTGCAGTACGTCATATTGGTGGAAATTTAAATTTTGGAGGATATGGTGATTGTGCGCTAGGGCAAAAATATCCTCTAATATATCGAGAAAGCAGCAAACGATTCGATAGATGTATTAATGAATTTAAAACAGCATTATATCAACTAGGTATTGATGAACGCGAAAGCGCAATAATTTGCCGAGGTCATAGCCAACTCAATTCAATCTATGGCGAGGTCACTTATACTCAATTACAAGGTGCAACGAAAAAGTTAGCAGAGGCTTCATTTTTACGTGATATCAAGAAAAATTATAAAAAAGCATACCAAATGGTTGAGGAGGTTATACGATTATTAGTTGGAGAAATTCAACTTTGGGACTTAATAGATCATTCTCCAGACTGCCATGAGGCTCTCCAAGCAAGGATACTATTATGGCGTTTTGTTAAATCTAAAGAAGGGCTTCCAAGTGTTGCTCTTTCAGGAAACGAATGGATATCACGAATACGTCAGAACATAAATGATTTAGTATCTGAACTTGGTTTTGGGCCGATAGATAGAATTGGCAACAAAATTAAAAGAACGGGATTAAGCACACAGCAATTCCAACTCCCTCTTCTCATTGAACAGGCTCTATTCCCAACCATTAGGCAAGAGACCATACATCAAGTTAAAGGCGAAAGCATAGATGCTGTTTTAGTTTTGGGTAGCGCACAATTTTGGGATTCTGTAGTAAAATCTGTTTATAACGATGAGAATACAGAAGACAGGAGGCTAGCCTACGTGGCCATGACTAGGGCTCGCCATTTTCTAGCTATAGGGATCCCCGGCTCTCATTTTGATAAATACTTCAGCAAATGGGAGGAATGGGGTTTTGAAATTATAAGATAATCGGACTTGTTGGTGGAACCACCCATTTTGTTAATATAATATTGACAACGATATCATGAAGATTAATAAATTAAAAAACACCTAGTACTCAACAATAATTATCCTATTCTTGAATTTAATGTTTCTTGAAGAATTTAATGCTTATATAGGACATCCATATATTTTCCTATTTCTTCGCGGAATTTTGGGTGTTTTAGAATATTCATCCAGGTATAGGCATTCCTATCATGGGTTGTGGACAAAGAAGCCGTTGCCCCCTATACTTTGACCCCAGGAAGGGGAATGCTAGTCAACCCCAAAACCCATACGGAGGCCACTCCATGAAAAAACTGCTCGCGTCCATTACGCTTCTGACCCTGCTGGCTGCCGGCTGCGCCGTCGCACCGCCGGCTCCCACGGGTCCGATCATGATCCCGGGCCACATGTTCAGCCTGAAGGACGGCACTGAGTTCACGTTTGCCATAGAGCGCAGCTCGGGCACCGGCATCATGACGGCCCGCAACCTGGCGACCGGGGAAGAGTTCACCGGAAACTACACGGCCATGCTTGTAAACGGCGGCGTCTCGACCGGCACCTATAAAAACGCATGGGGTACGGATACGGGTACGGTAACCACGAACACGGCGGCCACCCGGGGTGTCGGCAAGGGCATTCTGCGAGGAAACAAGGGGACCGTCATCAGCATCTCGATGGACATCAAGCCCAGTTACGACCCCAGAATCAACCCCTCCGGATTCGGCGAAGGCACGGACAACCATGACCTCAAGTACCAGGTGCAGTTCGGCGGGAATTAATCGAGGAGGGACATATCCTCCCGGCCCATCCAATCCCGGCGCCGGTCCCGGGGGCGGGACCGGCGCCTCGGAGGCGGCTGCCCGCTTCGGGTCCGTTCATACCTTTTCCGTCTTGACATGTCCCGGCCGATATATTTGAATCACCCTCCGGACCTCCCGGCCCATCCGCATTGAATATCGTAATATATTAATAAATTAACCTGTTTTACGCTTTAAGGTCCTCCTCGGGGTCTCTCGATTTTGCATTGACATACCATGTCTTGTTTGACATATTTCCGGCAGGGTCAAGACGAGGTTGAATAGCGGGCCGCAACACGACAGGAGACGGGCGTCGGGGCGGACGTCCGGATGGCGCGGGCGGGAAACAAATACCAATAAACCCCATTATTGATTGGAGTTGCAGTTGATCAAGGTTCTCAGGGTCAGCGAGGCGGTCGGGGCCGTACTCTGCCACGACGTCACCCGGATCGTTCCGGGGGAATTCAAGGGCCGGGCCTTCAGGAAGGGACACGTCATTACCGAGGCGGACGTTCCGCTTCTGTTGGAGATCGGCAAGGAGCACATCTACGCGCTGGAGCTGGGCCCGGGCAAGGTCCACGAGAACGAGGCGGCCGAACGGATCGCCCGGGCCGCCGCCGGCCCCGGTTTGGGCTTGTCCGAAGTCTGCGAGGGCCGGGTCAACCTGATCGCGGAACGCCAGGGGCTGTTGAAGGTGGACGTCGAGGCCCTGGATCGGCTCAACACGATTCCGGACGTGGTCTTTGCCACCATGCACACCAATCACGTGACCCCCGGCGGGCGCCCGGTGGCCGGGACCCGGGTCATTCCCCTGGTGGTGGACGAGGAGACGGTGGCCCGGGCGGAAGCGGTCTGCCGACGGCAGGCCCCGCTCATTCAGGTCAAGCCCCTGGCGGCCTGGCCCATCGGCGTGGTCACCACGGGCAGCGAGGTCTTTCGGGGCCTGATCAAGGACGAATTCGGGCCGGTGGTGTCCCGAAAGTTCTCGGAACTCGGCAGTACCGTCATGCGCCAGGTGTATGTTTCCGACGACCCGGTCATGACGGTCCAGGCCATTGTCGGCCTGATCGAGGAAGGGGCGCGGATGGTGGTGGTCACCGGGGGCATGTCCGTGGACCCGGACGACCGGACCCCGGCCAGCATCCGGGCCACCGGAGCGGAGGTGGTCATCTATGGCGCTCCGACGTTTCCCGGGGCCATGTTCATGCTGGCCTACCTGGGCGACGTGCCGATTATCGGCCTGCCCGGCTGCGTCATGTACTACCAGGCCACCATTTTCGACCTGGTGGTCCCCCGCATTCTGGCCGGGGAACGGGTCACCCGGACGGACGTCCAGTCCCTGGGGCATGGCGGTTTCTGCGCGGGCTGCCCGGACTGCCGTTACCCGATCTGCGGGTTCGGCAAGGGCTGAGGAAGGACAAGGTCGGGGATTTACGTTTTCATGATTTTTTAACCGAAGTTTTAGAAAATTAGGAGGCGCACATGATCAAAAAGACCCTCAAGGTAAACGGCATCACCCGAACCGTCATCGCCGCGTCCGACGAGTCCCTGGCCAATGTCCTGCGGGGCCAGATGGGCCTGACCGGGACCAAGGTGGGTTGCGGCCAGGGGCAGTGCGGCTGCTGCAACGTGATTCTGGACGAGAAACTGGTCCGGTCCTGCGTGACCCAAATGGCCAAGGTCCCGGACGGGGCCTCGGTCGTCACCATCGAAGGCGTGGGGACCCCGGACAGCCTGCATCCGCTGCAACTGGCCTGGATCGTCCACGGCGGCTCCCAGTGCGGTTTCTGCAGCCCGGGCTTCATCGTTTCGTCCAAGGCGCTTTTGGCGGAAAACCCGAACCCGACCCGGGACGAGGTGCGGGACTGGTTCCAGGTCCATCGCAACGCCTGCCGCTGCACCGGGTACAAGCAGTTGGTCGACGCGGTCATGGACGGGGCCCGGGTCATGCGCGGGGAGATGAAGGCCGAGGACCTGATGTTCAAGATTCCCGAGGACGGTAAAATCTGGGGCACGGGCTATCCCCGGCCCACGGCCGTGGCCAAGGTCACCGGCACGCTGGACTACGGCGCCGATCTCGGCCTGAAGATGCCGCCCGAAACCCTGCATCTGGCCCTGGTTCAGGCCAAGGTTTCCCATGCCAAAATCAAGTCCATCGACACCTCCGCGGCCGAAGCCATGCCCGGCGTGTTCAAGGTGGTCACCGGCAAGGACATCAAGGGCAAGAACCGCATCACCGGTCTGATCACCTTTGCCAGCAACCTGGGCGACGGCTGGGACCGCCCCATTTTGTGCGATGAAAAAATCCACCAGTACGGCGACGCCATGGCCATTGTCTGCGCCGAGAGTGAAGGCCAGGCCCGGGCCGCGGCGGAAAAGGTCAAGGTGGAGATCGAGGAGCTGCCGGCCTACATGAGCGCTCCGGCGGCCATGGCCGAAGACGCCATGGAAATCCATCCGGGCACGCCCAACATCTACTACATCCAGAAGATCGCCAAGGGCGGGGACACCAGACCCGTCTTCGAAAAGGCGGACGTGGTCGTGGAAGACGACTTCTTCGTCGGCCGCCAGCCGCACATGCCCATGGAACCGGACGTGGGCTGCGCCTACCTGGACGACGAGGGCCGGCTGTACATTCACTCCAAGTCCATCGGCCTGGGCCTGCACGCGGCCATGATCGCCCCGGGCCTGGGCGTGGATGTCGGAAAGCTGGTCATGGTCCAGAACCCGGCCGGCGGCACCTTCGGCTACAAGTTCAGCCCGACCATGGAAGCCCTGGTCGGGGCCGCCTGCCTGGCCACGGGCCGGCCGGTTTTCCTCCGTTACGACTACCATCAGCAGATGACCTACACCGGCAAGCGTTCGCCCTTCTTCGTCAACATGCGTTTCGCCGCGGACAAGGCGGGCAAACTGCTGGCCATGGAGACGGACTGGTCCGTGGACCACGGCCCGTATTCCGAGTTCGGCGACCTGCTGACCCTGCGCGGGGCCCAGTTCATGGGCGCGGGCTACGACATTCCCTGCATCCGGGGCGAAGGCCGGACGGTCTGCACCAACCACGCCTGGGGTTCGGCCTTCCGGGCCTACGGCTCCCCCCAGTCCGAGTTCTCTTCGGAAGTGCTGATGGACGAACTGGCCGAAAAGCTGGGCCTGGACCCGCTCGAGCTGCGCTACAAGAACGTCTACCGGGCCGGCTCGACCACCCCGACCGGGCAGACGCCCGAGGTCCTGACTCTGCCGGGGCTGCTGGACGCCCTGCGTCCCAAGTACCAGGCGGCCAAAGCCAAGGCCCAGGCCGCGTCCACCGACCAGGTCAAACGGGGCGTGGGCATTTCCATCGGCATCTACGGCTGCGGCATCGACGGCCCGGACGCGTCGGCGGTGCGTATCGAGTTGAACCCGGACAACGGCGTGACGATGTACAACACCTGGGAAGACCACGGCCAGGGCGCGGACATGGGCACGCTGGGCACCACCCACCAGGCCCTGCGGCCCCTGGGCCTGACGCCGGACCGGATTCGCCTGGTCATGAACGACACCAGCCTGGCGCCCAACAGCGGGCCTTCCGGCGGCAGCCGCCAGCAGGTGGTGACCGGCCGGGCCATCCAGGCCGCCTGCGAACTGCTCATGGCCGCCATGCGCAAGGGGGACGGCACGTACCGGACCTATGACGAGATGAAGGCCGAGAACATCCCCACCGGGTACGACGGCAAGTGGACCGTCCCGGCGACCATGTGCGACGAGAACGGCCAGGGCGCGCCCTTCGCGGTCTACATGTACGGCGTCTTCATGGCCGAAGTGGCGGTCGAGCTGGCCACGGGCAAGGCCTCGGTCGAGAAGATGACCCTGGTGGCCGACATCGGCAAGGTCAACAACCGCCTGGTCACCGACGGCCAGCTTTACGGCGGCATGGCCCAGGGCATCGGCCTGGCCCTGACCGAGGACTTCGAGGACATCCAGAAGCATTCGACCCTGATGGGGGCCGGCTTCCCCTATGCCAAACAGATACCCGACCACATGGAACTGATCTATGTGGAAACGCCGCGGCCCGAAGGTCCCTTTGGCGCGGCCGGCGTGGGCGAACTTCCATTGACCAGTCCCCACGCCGCCATCATCAACGCCATCCACAACGCCTGCGGCGTGCGCATCACCCGGCTCCCCGCCCTGCCGGAGAAGATTCTGGCGGGCCTGAAGCAATAGCCGGCGCGACGGGAGGACACGGAACGGAGGCGCGGCGGACGCGCCTCCGTTCCCACGAAAGACACGCATGGACCAAGAGGAGCTGCGAAGGCTCGAATACCAATGCATCCAGGATGAGCCGCCCTGGTGCAGGGCGGCCTGTCCGCTTCACGTCGACGCCCGGGCTTTCGCCGGGCACATGGCCCGGGGAAACTGGGACGAGGCCTGGAAGGTGCTGCGGCGGACCATGCCGCTGCCCGGCATCCTGGGCCGCGTCTGCGACGCCCCCTGCCGGGACCGCTGCAAGCGCTCCGAGGCGGGCGATCCCATCGAGATCGGGGCCCTGGAACGGTTCTGCGTGTCCCGGCCTTCGCCGCGACAGCGCATCCAGCCCCTGCCGGCCAAGGACTCCAAAGTCGCCGTTATCGGTTCGGGGCTGAGCGGGCTGACCGCGGCCTGGGACCTGTCGGGCAAGGGATACCCGGTCGAGGTCTTCGAACCCGGCCCCCGGCCGGCGGCGCGGCTGCTCGAGCGCTACCCCGGCCTCCTGACCGAAGAGATCATCACGGCCGAACTGGCGCTTCTGGAACGACTCGGCGTAGCCATTCACCTCGATCACCCGGTCGACGAATCCGATTTCATCCACGCCTGCCTGGACGGGTTCCAGGCCGTCTTCCTTTCCCTCGACATCGCCGACCCGTCGGCCTGGGGCCTGGACGCGGACGGAAATGGGCGGACCGTCACGGACCTGCCCTGGCGGATGACCGGACGGCCGGGCCTCTTTGCCGGCGGCGCGGACGAGTCGCCGGTCCGCCGGGCCGCCGAAGGCCGCTGGGCCGCCACGTCCATGGACCGGTTCCTGCAAAACGTCTCCCTGACCGCCGGCCGGGAAAAGGAGGGACCGTACGAGACCCGGCTCCACACGTCCCTGGACCGGGTCGATCCCCTGCCGGCCGTGCCCTTTTCCGGCCCGGAGGGGACGTACACGCTCGATGAGGCCCGGGCCGAGGCCTCGCGCTGTCTGCAATGCGAGTGCCTCGAGTGCGTCAAGGTCTGCCCCTTTCTGGAACGGTTCAAGGCCTATCCCCGGAAGTACGCCCGCGAGATATACAACAACGAATCCATCGTCATGGGGACCCGCCAGGCCAACAAGCTGATCAACTCGTGCAGCCTGTGCGGCCTGTGCGAACGGGTCTGCCCCCAAGACTTCGCCATGCAGGACCTCTGCCTCGAGGTCCGACGCAACATGGTCCGGACCGGCAAGATGCCGCCTTCGGCCCATGAGTTCGCCCTGCTGGACATGGAATTCAGTCAGAGCGACCGGTTTTTTCTGGCCCGGCATGAACCGGGCCGGGAGAACGGCTCTTATGTCTTTTTTCCCGGCTGCCAGTTGTCGGCCGTCTGTCCGGACCAGGCCGTCCGGGTTTACGACGACCTGAGGAAACGGATCGAGGGCGGAGTCGGCCTGATGCTGGGCTGCTGCGGGGCCCCGGCCCACTGGGCCGGCCGGGAGGATGCCTTTGCCCGGGAGGCCGACCGCTTCCGCCGCACCTGGCGGGACCTGGGCCGTCCCCGCGTCGTGGCGGCCTGTTCCACCTGCCTGTTGATGATCCAAGAAAACCTGCCTGAAGTTGACGCGGTCTCCCTCTGGCAGGTATGGTCGGATATCGGTCCGCCCGAGTGTCGCTTTCAGCCGGCCGGGCCCCTGGCCGTCCACGATCCCTGCACCACCCGGGGACGGGAGGACGTCCGGGCCGCGGTTCGACGGATACTCGACGCGGCCGGCGCGCCGTTCGAGGAACTGGACCTGGGCCGGGACCGGACCGAGTGTTGCGGGTTCGGCGGTCTGATGCAGAGCGCCAACCCGGACCTGGCCCGGGAGGTCGCGGCCCGGCGGGCCGCCCGAAGCGGGTCCGACTACCTGGCCTACTGCGCCATGTGCCGTGACAGCCTGGCCGGAACGGGCAAGCGGGTCGTTCACCTGCTGGACCTGTTCTTTCCCCTGGCGGGGGCCGATCCGGCCGAACGACCCCGCATCGGCTGGTCCGAGCGCCGGGAAAACCGGGCCCGGCTCAAGGCCCGCCTGCTCCGGGAGATATGGAAAGAGGACTTTGAACGCATGGAGGCCCATCAAAAAATCAGGCTGGCCATCGCTCCGGAGGTCCTGGAGGTTCTGGACCGCCGTCGCATCCTGATCGAGGACGTCCGGAAGGTCATCCATCACGCCGAAACCTCGGGCGACCGTCTCCTGCACCCGGAAACCGGCCGGTACAAGGCCTCCTTCAAACCGTACCAGGCCACCTTCTGGGTCGAATATTCGCTTCGGGACGGCGGGTATGAAGTCCATAACGCATACGCCCATCGCATGGAAGTGGTGGGCGGCGGCCGGTTATGAAAAGCGAAAACGTCAAACCCGAGGACCTGAACTGGGTCTGCGCCAAATGCGGGCAGGGCCTGGTCGTCGGTCCGGTCACGGTCGAATATCTGGACAACCGGTTCACCACCGAACTGCCCAGGTGCCCCGGCTGCGGCCTGGTCTACATCTCCGAAGACCTGGCCCTGGGCAAGATGGCCGAAGTCGAACAGTTGCTCGAGGACAAATAGCCTCCTCATGGACCCGTTTCCTCTATACGAATCCCCGGGCGTCAGGGACGTGACCGGTCCGACCATCCGTCCGGGCGGATTCGATCTGACCATGCGGGCCGTGGATTTCTGCGGGCTGCCCGAGGGGGCGGCGGTCCTGGACATCGGCTGCGGCCTGGGCGCCACCGTCAACTTCCTTCGAACCGGGCATGGCCTCAAGGCCGTGGGCCTGGACGCCTCGGCCCCGCTGCTGCGGGAAGGCCGTTCGGCCCACCCGGCCGGGGTCCTGGTCGCCGGCCTCGCCGATCGGCTGCCGTTTCCGGATGGGAGTTTCGAGGCCGTGTTTTGTGAATGCGTCCTGTCGATCCTGGATGATCCCGGGGCCGCGCTGGCCGGGTTCCAACGCGTGCTGCGCCCCGGAGGCTGGCTGGTCCTGACCGACCTGTGCGCCCGCCGGCCCGAAGGCGCCCCGGCCCTCAGCCGTCTGCCCCTGAACTCCTGCCTGCGCGGGGCCGGGCCCCGGACCGGGATCGTGGCCCGGGTGGAAAGCGCGGGGTTCGAAACCGCCCTGTGGGAGGACCATTCCGACCTGCTCAAACACCTGGCCGCCCGGCTCGTCTTCGAATACGGTTCCCTGCGCCGGTTCTGGTCCCGGTTCGCTCCCCGGGCGGCTGAAACCGAAATCGAATGCGCTCTGGCCCGGGCCCGGCCGGGCTACTATCTGATGGCGGCCCGGAAAAGGAACTGACCTGATGGACGATACCCTGATACGGCTGATGACCCTGGGCGGCAAGGGATATTCCTGCGGCCAGATTCTCATCGCCATGGCCCTGGAGGAACGCGGGGAGTCCAACCCCGGCCTGGTCCGGGCCCTGGCCGGCCTGGCCTATGGCGGCGGCAACGGTCTGGGGACCTGCGGGGCCCTGACCGGCGGCAACTGCATCCTGGGACTGTATGCGGGCAAGGGCCGTGACGACGAATCCGAATCGGAGCGGCTCCCGGCCATGATGCAGGAGCTTTCGGACTGGTTTGTCGAACGGGCCGGCGCCAGGTTCGGAGGCATCACCTGCGAGGCGATCGTCGGCGAAGCCGGGCCGGACGCATCCCGCCAGACCTGCGGCTCGCTGGTCGCGGAGACATTTGAAAAGGCCATGGAAGTCCTCGTGATCCATGGCTTCGACCCGGCCGGATGACTGCCGCGGCTGAAGCGGGCCGGACCGAAAGCCTCTGCCCGGTCTGCCTCGAGCGCGTCCCCGCCCGGCGGGAAGAGGACGGCGGCCGCGTCTACCTGGTCAAGACCTGCCCCGATCACGGTCCCTGCCGGACCCTGATCTGGGAAGGCCCCCCGGCCTTCGGGTCCTGGAAACGCCCCAAGATACCGACCACCCCGCCCGTGATCCATCGGCCCGTCGAACGAGGCTGCCCATTCGACTGCGGCCTCTGCCCCGACCACCGGCAACGCTCCTGCACCATCATCCTCGAAGTCACCGGCCGCTGCAACCTGGGCTGCGCCTTCTGCTACGCGGACTCGGGCGGAAAGACCGACGGGGACCCCGGCCTGGAAACCATCCGCTCCTGGTACCGATCGGCGGCCGAAGCCGGCCTGGATTTCAACATCCAGCTTTCCGGCGGCGAACCCACGCTTCGAAACGACCTGCCCGGGATCGTCGGCCTGGGCCGGGAACAGGGTTTCTCCTTCATCCAGATCAACACCAACGGCATCCGCCTGGCCCAGGATGACGGTTTTGTCGGCGAGTTGAAATCCGCCGGCCTGGATTCGGTCTTTCTCCAGTTCGACACCCTGGACCCGGAGACCTGCCGCCGGATGCGGGGCCGGGACCTGGTGGACGTCAAGCGGGCCGCCATCGAAGCCTGCGGCCGGCACGGCCTGGGCGTGGTCCTGGTCCCGACCCTGGTCCCCGGCATCAATACCGATCAGGTCGGGGAACTGGTCGAAGCGGCCCTGGAATGCTCCCCGGTCGTCCGGGCCATTCATTTCCAGCCCGTCAGCTATTTCGGACGGTTCCCCAATCCCCCGGCCGATACAAACCGCCTGACCCTGCCCGGCCTGATGCGGGCCATCGAGGCCCAGAGCGGCGGGCGCTTCAAGACCGGGGATTTCAAGCCGCCGGGGTGTGAAAACGCCCTGTGTTCCTTTCACGCCAACTACCTGGTCCTGGACGGCGGCGAGGTCCGGCTTCTGGGCGGCGGGGCGTCCTGCTGTTCGGCCGAACCCTTACCCGCCGAGGAAGGCGCGGCCCGGACCGTGGCCCGGGTGGCCCGACAGTGGTCCGCGCCGGACCCGAAGGCCCTGCCCATGGCCCCGGCCGCGACGGACGGCCCCATGTCCCTGGACGACTTCCTGGCCCGGGCCCGCCGGAACACCTTCTCCGTGTCGGCCATGGCCTTTCAGGACGTCTGGAACCTGGACCTGGAACGGCTCAAGGACTGCTGCATCCACATCATGACGCCCGAAGGACGGCTGGCGCCCTTTTGTGCGTACAACCTGACCGGGGCCGACGGCCGGAGACTGTATCGATGACCGGCCGGCCGGCCCTGACGCCCCTCGAGGCCTGGGTCAAGACCCGGATCGGGCTGACGCCCGACCGGGACCTGACCTCCCGCGACCTGGATCGGCACCGCATCGACCGGCTCCGAAAAGTCCTGATCTACGCCCGACAAAACAGTCCCTTTTACCGGGACCGACTGTCCGGACTGGCGGATGATTTTCCGCGCGGACTGGACGACTTGGCCGCGATCCCGTTCACCACGGCAACCGACCTTCGGGAACGGAGCCTGGACCTGCTCTGCGTGTCCCAAAGCGACGTGGCCCGAGTGGTCACCCTGCCGATCGACGACCCCGCGGTCCCGCCCAGGCGGCTGTATTTCAGCGACCACGACCTGGAACGGACCGTGGACTTTTTTCATTTCGGCATGACCACCCTGGTCCGTCCCGGGGCTGCGGTCCTGATCCTCATGCCGGGCAAGACGTTCGGCGGGATCGGCGACCTGTTGAAAAAGGCCCTGGCCCGGATGAATGCCCGGGGCGTGATTCACGGTCCGGTGACCGACCCGGACCGGGCCCTGGACGATCTGGAAAAAGGCCGGGCCGACTGCATCGTCGGCCTGCCCAGCCAGGTCCTGGGCCTGGCCCGCCACCCCCGGGGCCGGGACCTGCCTCCGGGACGCGTAAAAAGCGTACTGCTCAGCGCGGACTACGTGCCCCGGGCCGTTGTCCGCGAACTGGAAGACCGCTGGGGCGCCCGGGTCTTCGAACATTACGGCATGACCGAGATGGGCCTGGGCGGCGGCGTCCAGTGCCAGGTCCGGGAGGGATACCACCTTCGCGAGGCCGACCTGCTTTTCGAAGTCGTGGACCCGGTCACCGGCGCGCCCAGGGCCGACGGGGAAACCGGCGAAGTCGTCTTCACCACCCTGACCCGCCGGGCCATGCCCCTCATTCGCTACCGGACCGGCGATCTGTCCCGCTTCCTTCCCGGCCCCTGTCCCTGCGGCACGGTCCTGCCCCGCCTGGACCGGGTTTCCGGGCGGGTTGCCGGCCGGGTTATTCTCGGGTCCGGAGACATGCTGAGTCTGCCGGATATCGATGAGGCCTTGTTCACCATTCCCGGCCTGCTCAACTATGCGGCGGGGCTCGACGCCGGCCCCGGAGTCGACCGGCTGACCGTCCAGATTTATGCCGGCCGGAGGGACCGGCCGGAAATCCTGACCGATGTCCAAAAGCGTCTGCTGGCCATTCCGGCCGTTCAGCAGGCCGTGGCCCGGGGGCGGCTGACCCTGGGCCCGCTCTCGTTCAGCCCGGCCGACTGGCCGACCAGCGGCACGATCAAACGCATCCTGAAGGACAAAAGAATGGAGCCGACCTCATGACCCAAATCCGATTGGCCGAAACCATCACCGAAAGACTGGATCGGAACGAGGCCGTGGTCGTGGCGACCATAGTCGGCCGCCAGGGCTCGACCCCGCGGCCCGCGGGCGCGAAAATCGTGGTCCCGGCCGCCGGGAATTTCGTGGGCACCATCGGCGGCGGCCTGTTCGAGGCCCGGGTCGTCGAACGCGCCCGCCAGGTCCTGGCCCGGGGCCGGCCCGCCTTCATGTCCTTTGACCTGGACTACGCGGAGGTGGGGGGCAAGGAGGAGGCCCCGGGCGGCCGGCTGGAGGTCTTCCTCGATCTGATCGAGCCCGGCGAGGCCGACCGTATGGTCTTTTCGGCCTGGCACGATGAACTCGTCGCCGGCCGACCCGCTTTCCTGGTCACCGCGATCCAGGGAAACGACCCGGAACCCTTGCGAGTGCATCACGCCTTGATCCATGCCTCCGGGGCCCGGACCGGAGACCTGCCCGTTCCGCCCGAGACCGTCGAAGCCGTCCTCGACGAGGCCCGGGCCGCCGGTTCGACCCGGGTCCGGACAAGGGAGGAAACCACCTGGATCGTGGAACCCGCGGCCCGGGCCCAAACCGCCTACATCGTCGGGGCCGGGCACGTGTCCCGGCCCACGGCCCACGTGGCCGCCATGACCGGGTTCCGGGTCGTGGTCCTGGACGACCGGCCCGAGTTCGCCCACGCGGCCCGCTTTCCGGACGCGGCCCGGGTCCGGGTCGTTCCGGGCTACGAACGCGTTCTCGCGGACTTCCCCGTGGATGAAGACGCCTTCATCGTCATCGTCACCCGGGGGCACCTGCACGACAAGGCGGCCCTGGCCCAGGCCTTGAAAACCCCGGCCGGATACATCGGCATGATCGGCAGCCGAAAAAAAAGGGATGCCATTTACCAGGCGCTGATAGAGGAAGGCTTTACTCCGCAAGACCTCGATCGGGTTCATTCCCCCATCGGCCTGGACATCGGCGCCGAAACGCCCGAGGAGATCGCCATCAGCATCGTCTCGGAAATGGTCCGGGACCGGGCGGGGCGGAACCGGGGATGAGGAACCCGCTGCTCAGCCTTCCCTTCCCAGGCCTTTCCTCACCCGGGCCGGCAGGATGTCCAGGAAGTTGTCCCGGGCCACCATCCGGGCGGCCGCGGGCCGGAGCCGTTCCAGCAGTACGTGATACTTGCGGATGTTGAAGGCGTACTTCATGAGCCGGGGGTCCCGCCGGCCGTCGGCGCAGGTCAGGGCCTCCTCGCTGAAACGGCCGATGCTGTCCGAACCGATCATGAAGCGGGTCGGGAACGAACCGATCAGGTCCAGCCAGGCCTTGGACGGACCGGCCAGCGGGTCCGGGGCGATGTAGTCCTCGAAGACCATCCAGGACAGGTCGATGTGCAGGTTGGGATGTTTTTCCAGCAGGGTTCCGAGCCGGGCAGCGTATCGGGCCTGGTCGATGTCCTCGAAGTGGCGGCTCAGCCCCGCATGGGCCCAGATGAACCGGGTCATCGGGTTTTCCCCCACGGCCCGTTCGACTTCCGGCCAATACAACAGTTCGGCGGGCCGGCCCTGGGACGAGACGTTGTTGTGCAGGACCACCGGCAGGTCCAGGCGGCCGGCGAGCTGGTAGATTTTCATCAAGGCCGGATGGTCGCCCCGGGCCGTCTCCCCGAAGGTCATGTTGGTCAGGTCGTCCCGGTGTCCGAAGACCTCGCCGATCCCGTGCCACAACCCGTCGTACGCGTCCAGCATGCGCTCGACGTGTTCCACCGCGTACAGGTCCGTGCCGTTGAAGCCGCAGATGAAGGGGTGAAAGCGGGACCGCTCCTTTTCCGGGACCTTGTCCAGAAGGGTCCGGGCCAGCAGCATGTCCGTGGCGCTGTACCAATAGGTCCGGCCATTATTGTCCAGATAATAGACCGGGGCCTGGTGCGCGTCCCGGTCCCATTTCTTGATCAGGGGCATGCCTGAAAACATGATGTGGTCAACGCCGTTCCGGTCCATGGCCTCGATCAGGGCCGGAATGCCGTCGGTGTGCTGCACGAAATCGTAGAAATGGAAATGGCTGTCGCAGACGCGGAACGCGGGCGGTCTGGGCGGGGCCTGGCCGCAGAACCAGTCCCACCAGGCCCGGTTGGTTTTGGCCTCCGTCAACATCGGCCATAAGGGGCCGCCGGCCAGCAGGCCCGCGGCTCCGGCGGCCATCAATTTGCAAAAGTCACGGCGCTTCATCACGCCTCCCGCAAGCAGTTTTCCGGACCGTCCCGGTCGTTGCCGGGGCGTGCCGGTCCTCGTTTCCTACCATAATCCGGCAGGGATGGGAAGCGCCGCTCTTTCAGGGCAGCAATTCTCGGCGAAGTGGGAGATGGCATATTTTGTGTGTCCTGTCGGGCCAGGCCGCCAGGGAAGTTGGCCAAGGAAGTGGTTTCGCAAGTTGGAGTCAGAGAAGAAGGCCTGTGAGC
>Ga0180009_10001416_pt1 | contig 29457 bp, 15 predicted proteins | sample OS_PC_MetaG_FD_123537 | JGI IMG/M metagenome (GOLD analysis project Ga0180009, IMG submission 123537) | Groundwater microbial communities from the Aspo Hard Rock Laboratory (HRL) deep subsurface site, Sweden - OS_PC_MetaG | ecosystem: Environmental > Aquatic > Deep subsurface > Groundwater... | reverse complement strand
CCGGTTCGGCTACCGTCGCACCCTGATGATCGCTTTCGCCCTGCTCGGGGGGGGGTATTTCCTGACGAGCCAGTCCACGGGTTACGCCGCGGTGTTTTTGTCCCTGGTGGTCATGGCCGTTGGCGCGGGTACTTTCAAGCCGGTGATCTCGGGATCCATCGCCCGCTGCACCGACGAGACCAACGCCACCCTGGGCTTCGGAATCTTCTATTGGACCATCAACCTCGGGGCCTTTTTGTTCCCGCTGTTCCTGGTGCCCTTTCTCAAGAACAACATCGGCTGGCGCTGGGTGATCATCGCCGCGGCCATCGGCACCGGCGCCATGTTGATTCCGACCTTCCTGTTCTTCCGGGAGCCGCCGGCGCCGCCCGAGACCGAACAGGACAAGAAAAAGCCCAAGTCCACCCTGCTGCAGACCCTGGCCAACGCCTTCGAGATCATCTACAGCCCGGTGGTCCTGGCGAACGCGTTCATGCGCCGGTCAGGAACAGGCACAGCGGTGATCGGGCTCGCGCTCGTCGGCCTCCTGGCCTGGGGCGCCTACGACTACGTCCAGCCCGGTTCTGACAAACACACCCTCTCGGCCCGGCGGCTCACGATCGGCAACACCCAGCTCCACGTGAAGGTGCAGCGCGATCTCACGCAAGCCAAGCCCTATGACCTCACGTGGAAGCGCAAACCCGGCGAGATCGCGCTCACGCTGCACGACCCGAACCGGTTCCCCTCCTATGCCGACCGGCTGCTCACCGAGCTGCGCAGCCTGCACGGTCCCCAGGCCATTCGCGTGGGTCAGCTCGCCGACCTGCTGCGTATCAGCGAGTTGTACCGGCTCTACGGGCTCCACGGGATGGAACGCCTCACCGCGAAGCAGCTCGAATCGGTGAAGGCCGACGCCGTGGGCATGATGACCCTCGTGGTGGTGGTGGATCGCAGCGCGTCCGCCCCCTTTCAGCTCCGCCGTCAGTCCAAGCACCAGTTCGAGCTGACCCTGAGCCACGAGGACGTGGCCCGGACCCACAAAAAGCAGCTCCGCGCCGCCCTGGACGGTCAACCCGAGCTGGCCACCCTGGGCCAATCCCGGCTCAACGAGCTGGTCAACAATGCCCGCACGAAGAGCTTTTTTGTGCTCTTTGTGAGCCTGCTCCTGCTGGGCGCGCTGGTGGTGATCCGCATCGCGCCGCGGTTCAAAGCGACTCCCGGGCTGGCGGCCAAGCTGGGATTGATGCTGCTGGTCATGGGGCCCGTGCTCGGCGTGCTGTGGTTGCTGCCGAACCTGTCGCTCTTCGCGCGCATCCTGTGCACCGCCATCGCCTTGACGCTGCTGTCGTTGTACGAGATCGACATCGCCGACGTCTCCAAGTTCAAAGACCACGCTCGGTTCATCCTGATGATCTTCTTGTACGCCGGCTTCTGGGTGTTGTACTTCCAGATGTTCGACTCGGTGCTGTGGTACGTCAAGGCCTACGTGGACGCGTCGAGCCTCAACAACGCCGTCAACGCCGTCGGCGGCTGGTTTGGCGCGGACCTCAAGTGGCGCTTCGACATCGAGCACGTGACGGTGATCAACGCCGGCACCATCATCGCCCTGCAGCTCTACGTCTCGCACCTGGTGAAGAACACCCGGGCGCTGCCCACCATGATCGTCGGCATCTGCATGGGCACGGTGGGCATGGCGATCCTCGCGATCTCCACGGGGATCTGGGTATTCATCCTGGGCATCGTGATCTTCAGCGTGGGGGAGATGACCGCCCACCCGAAGTTCATCGCCTACGTGGGCCAGACCGCGCCCAGGTCCCGGGTGGCCATGTACATGGGCTACCTGTTCCTCTACGGCGTCATCGGGGCCTCCATCGCCGGCGTGCTGGGCTCCAAGCTCTACGTGGAATTCGTGGACCAGCGCAACGAGCCGCGCACCCTGTGGCTCATCTTCACCTGCATCGGCGTGGCCACGATCGTGGGCCTGCTGCTGTACAACCGCTTCTTCGGCAAGAAGTCTCTGGTCGGCAACGGTGAAGCCCAAGACTAAGCCGAGACTCGACTGTCACGCCCCCCGTAGCCGCGACGACCATTCGCCGGTCGCTACCCAGACCCCGCGCTGGTATACTCCGGGTGATCCGAACGGTGACCCGCAATAGGGACAGGGAGCAAAGACATGAAGCCCTTGGGACTGCTTTGTAGGCTGGCGCTGGGGGGAGCCCTCGTGATGTTGCTCGCCGGCGGTTGCAAAAAAGACTCCGGGCCGCGGTGCGGCGACGGGGTCATCGAAGGCGACGAAGTGTGCGACTCCACGAACCTCGCCGGGGAGACCTGCGCCTCGATCAGCGGCGAGCCCGATGGGGTGCTGCGGTGCGCCGAAGACTGCCTGGCCTTCGAGGACGCCGCCTGCCATGCGTGCGGAAACGGCACGCTGGAGGGCTCCGAGGACTGCGAGGGCGACACCGGGGGCAGCACCTGCGCGGACCTGGGATACACGGGCGGCGACCTGACGTGCACCACGGACTGTCACTTCGACGAGAGCCGGTGCTGGCGCTGTCACGACGACGTGTGCCAGGCCGCCGACGGGGAGACCCGCGAGGCCTGCCCGTCTGACTGCGGTTGGTACGACGTGGCGGTGGGGTACCGCTTTAGCTGCGGTCTCATCCGGGGCACGGGCCCCCTGTGCTGGGGCGATGGCGCGGGACCGCTGGCCCGGCTGCTCGGCGGAGGCGAGCATCTGGTGAGCATCGTCAACGGCTTCGGGGCCATGCTCGGCACGGATGCTACAGGCGTGGTGTGGCTCTGGTTCCAGGGCAACCCCACCGCGCCGGACACGCCGGAGCTGGCCCAGGCCACCGAGATCTCCGCCTTCGGGGGCGGGGGCAACCACTACTGCTTCACCACTGACGACGGCCAGGCGTGGTGCAACGGCACCAACGAGTCAGGCCAGCTCGGCAACTCCACCACCGACACGCCCGGGGACGCAGTGCAGGTGGTGGGCCTCGACGACGTGATCTCCATCGCCGCGGGGTCGCAGCACTCCTGCGCAGTGTCCGCCGACGGGTCCGTGTGGTGCTGGGGCGACGGCACCGTCGGCAGACTCGGCGACGGGACCACCCACGACTCCTGCGACGTGGGCGGCAACGTCATCGACTGCGCCCCATCCCCCGTGCAGGTGGCCGGGATCACCGACGCGGTCACCGTCACCGCCGGCGGCTACCACAGCTGCGCCACCACGGGTGGAGGTGAGATCTGGTGCTGGGGCCTGGACAACCACGGGCAGCTCGGCGACGGACCGGACGCGGACGTCTGTTCGACACCCAACGGGGACGCCCCCTGCCGCACAACGCCGGTACAGGTCACGGGGCTCACCGGGGTGGTCCAGGCCAGCGCCGGTAACTTCTACACCTGCGCGGTGTATGGCGAGCTGCTGAACTGCTGGGGCGCCAACGCCAACGGCCAGCTCGGCAACAACAGCACCATGGACGAAAGCACGCCCGTCTCGGTGGCCATGCTGCGGGTGCGCCGGGTAGTGGCCGCGGACACCCACACCTGCGCCGTGTCCACCGCCGGGGAGCTCAAGTGCTGGGGCCAGAATCAGCTCGGGCAGCTCGGAGACTCCACCTACGACAACTCCCTGAGCCCCGTGGACGTCGCCGACTCCACCGATGTGCCTTGAGGGTCTGCTGATTCTGCTCAACCAGGCATTGCGCCCCGCTTCCAGGTCCGTATCATAGAGGGTCGGAGCACCCTGCATGAGCGAAGTCACCAACCCCACGGACAACCTGCCGGAGCCCGCCAGCGGCTCCACGTCCATGCCCACCAGCTCGGCCCTGGGCATGGTGGTGGACGGCCGCTACCGGATCGTGCAGCCCCTGGCGGCCGGGGGCATGGGCTCGGTGTACCTGGGCGTGCAGGAGAACCTGAACCGACGGGTGGCCATCAAGCAGGTGAGCCAGCCCGACGCGCAGGACGCCGAGCGGTTCCGCCGGGAGGCCGAGGCCCTGGCCGCCGTGTCCCACCCGGCCATCGTGGAGGTGCACGACTTCATCGGCGAGCCCGATGCGGGATCGGCCTACCTGATCATGGCCTACGTGGACGGCGAAAACGTGGCCGACTTCGTGGCCGGGCGCCCCGAGGGCCTGTTGAAACCCCTCGACGCCTTGGAGCTCATGGTGCCCGTGGCCTCGGCGCTGGTGGAGCTGCACTCCCACGAGATCCTGCACCGGGACATCAAGCCCGCCAACCTGGTGCGGTACGAGCGCGCCGACGGCCACGCCGCGGTGAAGCTGGTGGACTTCGGCATCGCCCGCCGGGCCCAGGATCCCGGGCTCACGGCCGCGGGGCTCATCGTGGGCACGCCGCCCTATCTGTCCCCCGAGGTGATCCTGGGCAAGGGCCACTCCGAGGCATCGGACGTCTACGCCTTCGGGGCCACGCTCTTTGAGCTGCTCACCGGCGAGCCGCCCCACGGCAAAGAAGACCTGCACCACATCCTCAAGCACGCCACGCAGGAAGATGTCGTCCTGCCGCCAAAGCTGAACGCCACCCCCCTGGGCACCCTGCTGCTGCGCGTGCTCAACCGCGAGGAAACCGGGCGTCCGACCATGCAGACCGTGCTCGATGAGCTGGAGCAGATCCGCCTGAACCTGCTCATGCAGAGCGACGATCCCGCGGCGCCCCTCAAGGCCACCCGCAACATCTCCGGAGGCACCATGCCGCCGGGCTTCGCCCCCGCTGCCCTCTCGAAGGAGACCGACACCGGCGCGGCCGGCGCGAGCACCCGGGCCGTCCCGCCCGGAGCCACCGCCGTGGTGGCCCAATCCGAAGCGGTCATGACCACCCACAACGTCACCCGCCTCCGCGCGGCGGCGGATGTCAGAGCGGCCCGTTCCACCCCCGTGCTGCCCTGGGTGGTGGCCGGCGTCGCGGGCGTGGCGGCCATCGTGGTGACAATCATCCTGTTCATTCAGGCGCCCGGTGACAAAAAATCCAAAGAGACCCTGCCCGACGCCGACCCAGCCGTGGCCACCAAACACAACACAAACGCTCGCGCCAACCCCATGGAGCGCCATTCCGCCCCCCGCCACCGCCCCCGCCGCGCCGCCTCGGGCACCTCCCTGTCCGGGGCCTCGCTAGCGAAAACCACCGGCGAGCTATTGGCCGAATGCTCCGACGCCAACAAGGCCACGAGCCTCTTTCGCCTCGCCAACCGCCGCCGCTACAAAAGCGAGTACCGCGCCTGGTCCAAGGCCGCCTTCGCCGCGCTGCTCAAGTGCCGCCACGCCATCTCCGGCCAGAAGATGTGGGCCGCCTACCGCCTAGCCCAGCTCCACGCCAAAGACGGTGAATGCAAAGCCTTAGCCCACGCCTGGATCCGCTGGATGAGGTACGGCGGTCTGATCAAAAACGCACACCTTAAAAAACCCAAGTGCAAAAAGAGCTAGTGTCCTGTGTCAGAAATAGCTTCGCAGCAGCGGCGAGCAATTTCGTTCGCTGCAATGTAACTTTTGTACTCGCTGGCACATTTGGCGCAATATCGGCGTTCGAGAGTAGGTAGATCTACGCAGTATGGGGCCAAACGGCTACGTACTGTCACCTCCCAGCAGATCTTTTGGGAATGTGCAGGACGCCCGGAGACGGCCCGGCGTCAGGGGGGGCTTGTGGACGGGAGGAAGGACTCGGGGTCGGGGTTTGCGGATCAGTTCACGGAGCTGATGAAGTTCAGGTCGAGGCCGCCGGGGTAGAAGTATGAAGTGTAGCTGGCGAAGCCGTAGACCATGATGCCGAACTGTTGGTTCGAGGTGACGACGTGGTCGAAGGGGGCGTTGTCGATGTTGATCTGCGCCACGCCATAGAAGGAGCTGCCGATGGCCGGGCTGAAGCTGGCCTCGGGGATGGCCACGCCGTCGAGATAGACAGTGGGGGCACCGAGGCCCACGGGCTTGATGATGTTGACGCGGTTGTGCGTCATGGAGGGCGGCACGGTGAAGGTGTAGTCCCGCCGGAACTGCTCGGTGGGTACGAGCAGGGCCATGGCCGGATCACTGTCGCCGGGGAACAGGTCGTCCGCGAGGATGAACTCGGTTACCGCGCAGGACTCGGTGCACTCAATGCTGAAGTGCTGCGTCGCCTGGAACTCCACGTACTCACCGGCCTGCAGCACCACGGGGGGTTGTACGGCGCCCGGGGTGAAGGTCACGGTGTTGTTGGCCGTCGAGGACACCACGCGGAACCAGTTGGTGGGGGCGTAGTCGGTGATGGTGGCCACGTAGCTCTTGCCCCAGGTCTCCAGGGGGAACATCTGCTCTTCGAGGTGATCACAGGCCCACTGGTTGGCCGGGATGAAGGTGCAGTCGTGGCCGCCGATGACGGCGACCTCGTGGCCCGTGGGGTTGGTGACGGTGATCCGGGTGCCGGTGAAGTCGTAGTCGCTCGAGCAGTAGCAGAACTGACCGGCGCAGGCGCAGTTGCGCGACGGGACCTGGTAGACGTCGCCGGCGTTCAGGCTCACGACCTCGGACTGGCCCCGGTTGGGCCCGTTGAGGGCGTGCCCGTTGTAGTCGATCTGCACCGTGGTGCCGTTCTCCGTGCCGATGATGGCAAAGAAGCCCGGCAGGGTGAGCGCGAGGTTGTTGGCCATCCAGGTCTGGCGGTTGGTGACCATGTAGTTGCGGGTCAGCACCGACTTGGGCAGCACCAGGGAGGCGTCGTTGGTGTAGGAGTTCGTCGCCCCGATGCGGAAGTCGAAGGGATTGAACTGGTACACTGACACCGGCATGGTGCTGACCAGATGATAGGCGCCGCCAACCACGTTGACCGGGGCATTGTTGGTGTTCTGCAGGGTCAGGTCGTACGCGAGCGTGAAGACGCGGAGCTCCCCGGGGACCAGGGTGGCCGTCTGCACCGTGGCGCCATTTTTGGTGATCGTGATGCCGGCATTCACCGTGTTGGGGTTGTGGGCCACGAGGGCGTAGTTGTTGTCGAACACCGGCGAGAGCTGGGTGTTCATGGTGGACGCGGCCCAATAGTCGCAGCCGATGTAGCTGCGCTCGAAGGCGGCGATCTCGCAGGGCGTGGCGCAGGCCAGGTCCGTGAGGCCGTCGCAGTCGTTGTCCACACCGTCGCCGCAGATCTCGATGTTGGCGGGGCTCTTGGCAGGGTCCCAGTCGTCGCAGTCGTTCTGGACGCCGCCCACGCAGCGGGGCTCGCCGTCGCCGTCCTTGTCCGGCTCGGCGTCGTCGATGAAGCCGTTGCAGTTGTCATCGATGCCGTTGCCGCAAACCTCGTCGGCGGCCGGGTTAATGTTGGGATTGGTGTCGTCGCAGTCGCCATCGTCCTCGGAGAAGCCGTCGCCGTCGTCGTCCCGCACGTCCGAGCACCAGGTGCCCAGGCAGTTGGCGTCCGCGCAGTCGCTGGCGCTGCCGTCGTCGTCCTGGTCCTCCGGATACAAAGAGCTGCACCGCTCTTCTGGGGTCTGGCAATTGATGGAGCAGTTGGCCGTCGAGGCGCCGTTCACCGCGAGGCAGCCCGCCGGGAGGTTGGAGGGGTTCTGGCCGCAGTCGCAGTCCTCGCCGGCGTCGATGACGCCGTCGCCGCAGGTGTCGGCCCCGCAGAGGGCCGAGCAGCCGTCGCCGTTGACCAGGTTGCCGTCGTCGCACTGCTCGCCGGGATCCAGCACGCCATTGCCGCAGCGGCTACAGCAGCGGAAGCCCACGTTGGCGGCAAAGGCGTCCTCCACCAGGGCCGAGGAGCGGAAGTCACAGCGCAGCCCACCGGCGAGGTCGGTGTAGGCGCCGCCGCGCACGGTGTAGATGGCCTTGCCCGCCGGGGTGTAGGCCAGGATCTCGTTGGTCCACTCCCGCAGGTTGCCTGACAGGTCATAGATCTGCCAACCGTTGGACTGGCAGCCGCCCATGGCGCCTGAATCCACGGGGCCGCCCACGCCCGCGCCCTCGCCGTTGCAGGTGGCCGGGTTGTAGGTTCCGCTGCTGTAGGGGAACGCCCACGACGTGGCCTGGCCGTCGCAGGCCTCGGTCCATTCGAGATCGCCGCAGAGGGTCATGCCGGCCCGCTGACAAGCGAGGCGCGCCTGTTCGAACGTCACCCGGGACCAGGGTCGGACCCCGGGTCGCGAGCAGGCACGCACCTCGGTGCCGGAGCCCTGGTCGCCGGCGGTGGCGCTGGGACGCGAGGCTTCGTAGGCGAAGACCCGCACGGTCTGACCGCCCACCGTGACCGCCACGGTGTTGTCCTGTACGTAGGACGGGTTGGTTCCCGGGTTGGCCACGGACTCATCCACCAGGCCGTCGCAGTCGTCGTCGATGTCGTTGCACACCTCGTTGCCCGGGGCGCCGCCCGGCGCGGTGATCACGCACTGGGTGCCGTCCTGGGCCACGTTGCACTGGTAGGTCCCCGTGCCGCGGCAGACGCCCAGCAGGCCGTCGTCGCAGGCCGACCCCACCTGGGGCGTGAAGGACTCGTCGACATTGCCGTCGCAGTTGCCGTCAAACCCGTCACAGAGGGTCTCGTTGCTGAGCACCTGGTTCGGGTTGGCCGGATCCGTTTCCACGCCCGCCGCGTATTGGCAGTACCAGGTGGTGCCCAGCACGCCCGTGGTGCACGTGGCCGTGACGCCCACGCAGGGGGTGCCGGCCTGGGTCTTGCACAGGGTCCCCGGGGGGGCCACCAGGTCCGCCACCTCGTCAATGGCGCCGTCGCAGTCGTTGTCCACGCCGTCGCAGAACTCCGTGCCCGCCGGGGCCGTCTGGCTGCAGGCATACTCGCAGCCGTTGCCGCCGGGGGCGTTCAGGTCGCCGTTGATGTCCACAAAGCCCGGCAGGCAGGCGAACTGGCAGTTGCCCGCCGCACAGCCCGTGGTGTACGCGTGGGCCGGGGCGCTGGTGAAACAGGAGTTGCCGCAGGCCCCGCAGTTCGACAGGTCGTTCTGCAGGTCGTAGCCGTCATCCACCGTGCCGTTGCAATCGTCGTCCAGCCCGTTGCACAGCTCCCCGACGGGCCCCTGCTGTCCGGTGCACTGCTCGTTGCCGCCCACGCAGCCAAAGACGCCCGCGTGGCACTCCCCCACGCAGGTGTAGACCCCGGGGGCAGTCTCGGTGCAGCCCGTGGGGTTGGTGTAACACGCCGCGCCCGTGGGCGCGTCCTCATCCACCTGGCCATCGCAGTCGCTGTCCACGCCGTCACACAGGTCCACCGGATTGCTGATCAAACATTCGCAGCCGTTGTTGGGGTTGCCGTCCTTGTCCACGTACCCCGGGCTGCATCCCGACAGCTCGCAACCACCGCCGACGCAGCTCCCCTGCCCCTGGAAGAACACACACACAAACCCGCAGCTCCCGCAGTTGAGCGGATCCGTCTGCAGGTCGAAGCCGTTGTCCACCACGCCGTCGCAGTCGTTGTCGATGTTGTCGCAGATCTCCGTGCCGCCGCCGGTTTCCTGACAGGCGTACTCACAACCATCCGCGGGGTCGTTGTTGTTGTCCCAGTGCCCCGGGAAGCAGCCGGTCCACAAACACTCGCCCAGGCCGTCGTTGTCGGTGTCCTGGCACTCGGTCAGGGAGAAGGGCAGCTCGCACACCGCCCCACAGGCGCCGCAGTTATTCGGGTCCGCCGACAGATCGTAGCCGTTGTCGACCACGCCGTCACAGTCATTATCCAGGCCGTCACACACTTCCTCGGTGGACACACAGGCGTCGGGGCTGGCGTCGGTGGTGCCGTCGGAGTCGATGGTGCCGTCCGTGCCGCCGTCCAAATACTCCCAGTGCCCGCCGCCGCCGGTGTGGTAGCTGGTGATCTTGCAGGCCGTCAGGCCCGACGCCAGCAGCAGCGGCAGAGTCAACGCCATCAGGCCCCGCAACGTCCGTCCCACGGACTGTGCGAGCGGCAGGCGCCGACGACGGCGCACCACCAGCCACAGCAACGCCAGGAGGCCAAAGGCCAACCCTGCGCCGCTGCCGCTTTGTTGACAGCCCCCGCCTCCGCCGGCGGTCAGGTCCCGGCCGTCGCTGTTGGGCACCCAGTGCCCCTCGTCGGGCTCGCAGATGCCCGTGGCGCCGCCCTGACCATCGTCATGCACCACGCACCGGGCGTGAGCCGGACAGGACACCAGGGCGCAGGGATCGTCGTGACACGTGCCGCCCGCGCAGACCTCCTGGGGCCCACACACCACCGTCAGGCACGGATCCGCCACACAGCTCCCGTTTTCACACACCTCGCCGCCCACGCAGGCGCCGCCGCAGGGATCGGTCACGCAGACGCCGTCGGCGTCGCAGACCTGGCCCTCCCCACAGGCGCAGATGGCCTCGCAAGAGGCCGTGCACGAGGCGCCGCTGCACTGCCGTACGCAGTACTCCCAGATGGGATCACACCCCTCGCTCACGCAGGGATCGGTCACGCACTGTCCGTCTATACAGGCCTCGTCGGCCCCACAGGCCGAGCAGGGGTCGTCCTCGCACTCGTGGGTCACCGCGTTGCAGATCTCGCCCGCGGCGCAGGTCTCGCCCAGGCCCGTGCAGCTCACGTCCTGGCAGAAGCCGAAGTTGCACTCCTCCCAGGAGTTGCAGCTGATCCCCTCGCAGGGGTCGACGCACACGTCGGCGATGCACACCCAGCCGGCGGGGCAGGTGGTGTTGCCGCAGACCCCCTGGGGGGGCAGGCACAGGAACCGGTCCGTCCCGTCCACGTTGGTCTCGGTGCAAACCAGGCCTCCGGGGCAAGGGAACTCCTGCGACGGGTCGCACACGCGGCGACAGGCCGCCGCCACGCAGTACCAGTCCGGCGGGCAGTAGGCCTCGTTGTCGATGACCGCGTCGCAGTCGTTGTCCAGGCCGTCGCAGACCTCGTCCGAAGGCTGCACTCCACCCTGGCAGATGAGGGCGCCGCCCACGCACAGGGTGAGCCCGGGCTCGCACTCGCCATCGGAGTTGCCGCAGGGCTGGCCCTCGTCGGCGGACACCTCGTCCGGCTCGTCGATCTCGCCGTCGCAGTCGTCGTCCAGGCCGTTGCACTCCCCGGGGAAGGGCCCCGCGCCCCCCACGCAGACCTCTACGCCGTTCTGGCACTCGAGCACCCCGGGCGTGCAGCGCCCCAGGGCATTGGAGCACGGCTGCCCCAGCCCGGGGATGTTGTCATCCACGAGGCCATTGCAGTCGTTGTCCAGCGAATCGCACACCTCCACGGTGGGCGTCGTGTGGCCCGAGCACTGGGCCCAGGCACCGGCCAAACAGTCGCGCGTGCCCACATTGCACTCGCCCTGACAGGTCCACACGCCACCGCTTAAGGTGCAGCCCGTGCCCGCGCCCGAGCCGGGCGGGTAGCAGTCCTCGCTCAGATTCTCGTCCACATTTCCGTCGCAGTTGTTGTCCACGCCGTCGCAGATCTCGGCACTGGGGCCGGATTCGCCCAGGCACGCCCCCCAGTCGTTGGTGGGGTCCTCCGCGGGCAGGGCCGCGCAGACCTCGATGCCCGCCGTGCAGGTGCCGAGGCAGTCGTAGCTCTGGGTGCCAGCGTTCCAGGTGCAGCCCGCGCCAAAGGTGTAGCAGCCCCGGGTGAGCCCATCCACCACGCCGTCGCAGTTGTCGTCATAGCCGTTGCACACCTCGGCCACCGGGCCGGTGCCGCCCTGACACACGATGTTGCCACCCACGCAGGCGGTGATGCCCGGCAGGCAGAGGCCCAGGGTGTTTCCACAGGGCTGACCCACGGCCGGGTCGTCCGCGCCGTCCAGGGTGGTGGGGTCGCTGTCGTCATCCACGCCGTTGCACATCTCCGGCGGGGGCGTCGAGCAGTTGAGCCCCTCATCCACCAGGCCGTCGCAGTCGTTGTCCAGGCCGTCGCAGCCGAAGGTGACTTCCGCGCCGTAGCCGAAGGCCGCCTGGCCGCAAGGGTTGGCCGCATTGGCCGCGGCGAACACACACTCGGTGCCAAGCCCCCCGGCGGAGCACTGCTGGGTGCCGGCGCAGAAGCACTGGCCGAGCTGGCCGTTGTCGCAGCTGTTTCCCACCTCGGGGAAGTCCTCGTCGATGGCGCCGTCGCAGTCGTCGTCTACGCCGTTGCACAACTCCGTGCGAATGGAGGAGGCGATGATCTGCGCCATGGAGGCCACCAGCTCGGCGTCGTTGTCCGCGGGAATGGCGCCGCCCGTGCCACCGGCCACGGCGATGTCGTTGCAGTCCATGAACTCGTTGGGAGCCACGGCGAAGGCGATGACGTGGGTCTTGACCTCATAGACGCAGCGGTTCGACACGCAGCTCGAGCCCGGGGGACACCCGCCGGCGCAGGTGCGCGTCAGGTCCGGCACCGCGAGCAGCTGGCCCGCCGCCGTGACGGGGTCGCTGTTGCAGCTCTCCGCGCCGTCGGTGAGCACGATGACCGAGTAGGGGCGACAGCCGCGCAGGGGGTCGTTGCCGATGTCGGTGTTGGCGAGCTGGTTGTACAGATCGGTCAGTGACCCGCCGATGGGGGTGCCACCCACGGCGCGCAGCTCCGGGTCGGGTTGCAGCTCAGGGGGCTGGCCGCCGAGGTAACCGGGCTCCCCGGGATCGGACTCGCTGTGGTCGATCCACCTCACGATGGCCGCCTGATTTCCGGCGCCCACGGGCACCAGGATGTCCGCGCCGATGAGAGGCGCACTGGTAATGGGGTCCGTGCAACCGGCGTAGATCCCCCCGGCGTAGTTGATGCAAACGCGATCGTGCGTGCCCGGCAGGTCATAGTCAGGGTACGGGGTCATCATGTCGCAAAGCTGGCAGGCGTCAGCGGCGTGCCAGAGCCCCCCCAGCCCGCCGCAGCCAGCGGTGTTGTTGGGGATCTCGTCGTGACACATGCAAAAGTAGTTCAGGCCGCTGTTCTGCTGGAACCGCGCCAGGCCCCACCGCACCTCGCCGTAGGCGTTGATCACGGTGTTCAGCGCCTCCTTGGCCATGAACAGGCGGCTGATGGTTCCCGCCGCGTGGGGGTGCTCCGAAGACCCATCACCATAGGTGTTCTGGCTCCCGTCCGGCGTCATGAGCATCGAGCCAGAAGTGTCCACCAGCACGTAGATGGCCGGATCCAGCTCCTGGGCCCGGGCCGTCCCCGGTGACCACGCTACTCCCACCAGCACCAACCCCATCGCCACCACACGCAGCGCACAACCCGAAAGACGACCCACACAACGGTTCCTAATCATGACCCATGCTCCTATTTCGACCCAGTCCCACAAGCATAGACAAATAGGGTGCCCACAGTCCAGACCTATCATGTGCGCGGTCTCCGCGCTTCGGTTCGGGCTCACCTATCTGCTTGGTCGTGAGCGGCCGATCCACGGCATGAAAATCGTAGTACTGGTACTCGCTCTTTGCATTGGTTTACCAACCGGGCGCGCGACCACTCGCGGTTCATTTCCCACCCGAGCTCTTTGGGTGGTCTGCACCGATCAAGGACTGCTCAGCCATCTCCCGCTGCCGCTCCAGCTCCGCCCGCAGCTCTCCTTCAGAAGGCAGGTACAGCTGATACCGACTGACGCTGATCTGCTCGTTTCCCTCAGGCAGCGTAATTTTGACCATTGCGTCGTTCTTGTCAGAGCACAGGACGATGCCCACGGTCGGGTTCTCGAACCCCTCCCGCTGATGTCGGTCGTAGAAATTCACGTACATCTGCATTTGGCCGAGGTCCTGATGAATGAGCTTGCCGAGCTTCAGGTCGATCAGGACGAAGCACCGAAGCAGCCGGTTGTAGAACACCAGATCCACGTAGAAGTGATCACCGTCCACGGTCAGACGCTTCTGGCGGGCGACGAAGCAAAAGCCCTTACCTAGCTCCAGCAGGAAGGACTCGAGCTGATCGATTATCGTTTGCTCCAAGTCCCGCTCGAGCCAGTGGGTGCGCTCCTCCAGCTCAAGGAACTCGAGCACCATCGGGTCCTTCAGGACATCGCTGGGAGCCGTGACGCGCTGCCCTTCCTTGGCGAGGCGAAGCACGCCCTCCTGGTCACGACTCTTCGCCAACCGCTCGTAGAGTAAGGACGCGATCTGGCGTTCCAGCTCTCGCGTGGACCAGCTCTCACGCACCGCCTCGATCTCATAGAAGGCTCGAGCTTGGGGATCCTTGACGCGCATCAGCGCCAAATAGTGGGACCATCCGAGTGACGACGGAAAAATCTGCGCCTGCTGTGCGGAGGAGTTGGTCAGCAGCGCTGACCGAATCTCATCCGCGCCGGATTCGGACAGAAGCGCTGACCGTTTCTCGGACCCTCCCAGCTCCCCTGGTAGCTGCGATCCCTTCGGATAGACCAGGTAAAACTGTCGTATTCGCCGAATCGTTCGCGGACTGAAGCCCTGGCCAAAAGCCCCAGATAGCCGCTGCGCCAGTCGCTCGATGAGCAGATCTCCGTAGTCTGCGCGCGCCTTGCCGGCCTGCTCGACCTCGACGACCTCCCGCCCGATGAGCCAGTAGGCGTGGACCATGGCCGAGTTGACCGTTCGCGTAACATGTGCCTTCGCCGCTTCGAGAATCGCTGCGATGCGTTCGTACAGCGCCTCTTCCCGCGGATCCGTCAAATCGGCCACGTTTCACTCCGTCAGTGGTGCAAATTGTCGCTTGGCCCAATGCCCAACGTCACACTGCCACAGGTAACCGATCGAATTCCCTGACCGGCCACTTTGTTCGCCGCTCTGACTAGTAGCCACACCAGCAGCACTTCTGTCCAGGCTCGCACGTCGCAGTACCACAGTCACAGAAATCCGGCGTCTGCTCCAGGCACATCCAACCAAAGCCGTAGTATTCGTAGGACAGCCCCTCGCAGACGGCTCTGCACTCGTCCAAATCCGCCGGACGATATCCACAAAAACCACTCATGAAAGGGATCACGCTGACCCCGGTGCATTCGTATGCCCAGATGGACAGCGGGGCGTCGCACGCGGAGTCCGGCACATTGCACGGCTGGGAAATCTCACACTCAAGTTTCTTGATGTAGGCGTCGCGGCAATACTCAGTGAGCCCTGCGCTGGGAAACATCGCCTGGTCACGTACCCCCGCCGTGCATTCCTGGACAGTTTCATACGAGTGGCAGTACTGCCACTCGTCGCACCATGTTACCGGATCGTCACACTCGGACCTGTACTCACAGTACCGCGCCGATACCACCGTCAGCTCATCTTCCGGCGCCGCGGCTCCGCAGCCGCCCAGCACGGACATCAGGAGCACAACCATCCCCAATCGATCAAGATGCAACATCCACCACGCCTTTGCACAAGCTCGCCACGCTTGCGCGAAGACGGTGTCGTTTGCGGATGTGGCGTGCAAGTCGATCGCCCTGTCGGTCTTGTCGTCGTCTACGATGAGAATTCGTATTGGCATGGCTACTCCCCATCTCGAGAATATCACAGCGGCAGCGGTGGTTGGAATTCAGACCCGGTCAAGTCAAGGCAGACCCGGACAAGCTTGCAGGCCGCCGTAACGGATCGCACCGCGGAGTAGCCGACGGCACTTCTCCGCCTTTTTCCATAGGACGCATGACAGCACTTGCGCCTCCGTGGGATCGGCTCGGCCTGGCTCGGCGGCTTGACAGGTTTGGGGAGGAGCCCCTACTTTGCGCTGATCATGCGTACGCCTCCTCAGGCAGATTTTCCGGGTGGATCCGACGCTTCAGGTTCGGCTTCCGCTTCGACGCCTACGCCGCTGGGCTGGTTGCGGCGCAGTGGGCGCAACGCGTTGGAGATGCTGACCGGGGGGCGGATCGCCACGCCCGCGGTGGCGCCCTTTGGGGTGGTGCACATTGGCGAGCACTATCGGTTGCGTCGCTACGAGCGTGGCGGCAGTGAGGGGGCGTTGCGCGGGGGGCCGGTGCTGCTGGTGCCGCCGCTCATGGTGACCGCGGAGATCTATGACGTCTCGCCCGAGCTGTCGGCGGTGGGCTTTCTGGTGCGCGAGGGGTTGGACATCTGGAGCGTGGACTTCGGCGCGCCCGAGCATGAGGTGGGCGGGCTGGGGCGTACCTTGGACGACCATCTGCTGGCCGTGGACGAGGCCATCGACGAGGTGGCCCGCCGTGCGGGGCAGGACGTGCACCTGGTGGGCTACTCCCAGGGCGGGCTTTTTGTTTATCAGGTGGCCGCCTACCGCCGGAGCCGCGGCGTGGCCTCGGTCATCACCATGGGCAGCCCCGTGGACATGCGCAAGAACCTGCCGGTGCAGCTTCATGACGACCTGGTGGCGCGATCCACCCGGGTGGCCCGGGACCTGCTGCAGCGCCCCCTGGAGCTCATCGACGGCCTGCCCGGGGAGCTGACCAGCCTGGGGTTCAAGCTCTTTTCGTTCCGCAAGGAGCTCGATCAGTATGTGCAGCTGCTCGGCATCCTGTCGGATCGGGACGCCGTGAACCGGTGGCGCTCCCGGCGGCAGTTCCTGGGTGGCGGGGGGTTTGTGGCCTGGCCCGGACCGGCCCTGCGCAGCTTCATCGACGAGGTGCTGGCCAGCAACCGGCTCACCTCGGGCGGCTTCGTGGTCAACGGCCGCGTGGTCACCTTGAATGACATCACGTGCCCGGTGCTTTGTTTTGTGGGTCTGGGCGACGACCTCGCCTATCCCGCGGCTGTGCGCGCCATCCATCGGGCCGCGCCGCACGCGCGCATTGAGGAGGTGGGCGTGCGCGCCGGCCACTTCGGCCTGGTGGTGGGCTCGAAGGCCTTTGGCGTGACCTGGCCCACGGTGGTGGCGTGGGTGGATCACGGGGGCCGACTCCCGGACCCGCTTCCGCCCGACTCGCCCGCTCCCCGCTCGTCCTCACGTCCCCGGATCCCGACCCCCGTGGCGAGTGGGCTGTGGCAGCGGCTGGGCCGGCTGTCGCTGGAGCTCACGGGGCTCATCGATGTCGCCCGCTGGGAGCGCCCGCGGCTGGCCCAGCTCGCCCAGGTGCACACCCGCCTGGCCTTTGGGCCGGGATTCGCCCTCGCGCGCACGGCGGCCGAGTCCCCGGACGACACCTTCTTTTTATGGCGGGATCGGGCCTTTACTCACCGCGAGTCCCACGACCGCGTGCAGCGCCTCGCCGCCCAACTGTACGCCCGGGGCGTGCGCCCGGGGCACCGCGTGGGCCTGGAGCTGTCGCAGACCCCGGAGAGCCTCTCCGCCCTGTGCGCGATCTCTCTGCTGGGGGCCGAGCTCTGCCCCCTCGCGCCGGGGGACCCGGGCGGGAGCATCGACCACGAAATCTCCGACCTGGGCGGCCTGCCCGCCGTGCAGGGCCCGTCGGTGGTGCCGGACCACACGCCCGCACCCGAGGCTTTCGCGCTGGATCTCCGCCGCGGAAATCCACCCGCCGAAACCCTCCGTCTGAGCAACCGCGCCTGGGCCGCCGCCGCCCTGCACACCGCCGCGGTCTGCCGCCTCAAGCCCTCGGACACCCTCTATGGGGCGCTGCCTCTGCACCACCCCTTGACCCTGCTGTGCGCCCTTCCCCCCGCCCTCATCGCCCGCACGCGACTCGCCCTCGGCGAGGCCACCACGGCGGAGGACTTCTGGCGGGATGTGCGCCGCTACGGCGCCACCGTGGTCTTCCTGGATGAGCAGCTGACCGCCGCGCTGCTGGCCGCCGCCCCCACCGCCGCGGACCGCGCGAGCTCCCTCCGCTGCGCCGTGCTGGTGGCCCCCTCCCCCGGGTCCGCGCAGGAGCTCGCGCAGCGCTTTCGCATCCCGTTGATCATCGGCGCCCGGGTCAGCCTAGACGGACCGGACCACCCGAGCCCCCTGGTGCTCACGTCGCTGCTCCCCTGAGCACCGCCTAAAATCTGGCAGACGAGTAGTCGTCCTCGGGATCACCCACGATGACCTGGGTAGAGGCGATGACGTCGTGCAGACAACGACGCTCCTGGCCAAAGATCATCAGGGCATCCACCAGGCCGACGATGGAGCCGACGTAGGGGATGTTCGAGAGCAGGCTCGTGACCCAACTGCGCAGGAGCACGCCGTAGGTGAAACCCGGCAGGGAGCCGTCCAGCTTCACGATGCGGATGTGCAGCCATTTTTTGGCCAGGGACTGGCCGCGGGTGGAGATGAGGTACCACTGATAGACATTGAGGATCATCACGCCGACGAGCATCACTCCGAGGGCGAGCCAGAGGTCCTGGTCTTTCCCGGATTCGATGGATTCCATGGAGGTGAAGAGCAGGACAATTCCGGGCACCGCGGCGATGAGACTCAACAGACTATCGAGCATGAACGCGCCGAAGCGCGTGGACCGCTCGGCGAGCACGAAGGGCTGCCAGTAGGGCTGCTGGCCGTAGCCCTGCGGGCCGTAGCCCTGCGGAGGCGGATAGGCGTTCGAAGGCGGCGCATAGGGGTTGTGCTCGCCACCGGCGGGCGGGTAGCTGCCGGGCGGCGGATAGCCGCCACCGCCAGGTGGGTAGCGGGTCTGGTCGTCCATGGTTGCCTCGTCTGATGGCCCCCAGGATCCCCGCCGCGGGGCGGGCTGTCAATCCAGGATCAGGATGTCGTCGACGTAGTAGCCCGGATAGGTCACCGAGCCGTCGGTGTGCAGGGCAAAGGCGAGCTGGATGGTCTGGCCGGCGTAGGCCGACAGGTCGAAGCTGAACTCGTTCCAGCTCGCCAGGGAGGTCCCGTTCCAGGCATCCTCCGACGAGATGGTGGTGTTGTACGCAATGTTCGGGTTGGCCAGGTGGACCCAGGTGGTGCCATTGGTGCTCACCCAGACATTCGCGCCGTCGCAGCAGCCCTCCAGGGCGACCCAGCCGGAGAAGACCAACAACGGGTTGGTGGCCGTGGTCAGATCGATGACGGGCGAGATGGCCCGGTTGCCCACGTAGGTCTGGGAGTTCGTGTAGGCACCGGTCATGGAGGTGCCGATGCAGCTGTTTCCGAGGTGACACGTGGGAGGCGCCTGGGCGTTGACGTAGCTGGGCGTACCCCAGACCCAGTTGCCGTTGAAGACCCACCCCGCGGACCCGCCCTCGAAGTCCGCCGACCACACCCCCTGCACCACGTCCGCGGTGAGGGTCTGCTCATCGAAGTTGGTCGGATCCGAGGGGTTTTCCACGCGAACGACCACCGACACGGGGCCCTGGTTGGCCGCCAGGGGCGTGACGCTGAGCTCGCCCGTGGCGGGATCGATGCTCAGCCACCCGTCGTTGGTGCCACCCGCTCCGATGGACCAGGCCAGCACGGGCGGGCCACCATCCGCGGTGAGGGGGCGGTTGAAGGGCACGCCGATGAGCCCATACCCCAGGCTCTGCCCGGAGGTCATCTGGATGGGCACGTCCCCGGCCTCGGTGACGGCCACGGCGTCCACATACCAGCCGGGTCGGTTCGTGGAGGTGTTCGAGACAAACGCGAAGCGCAGGTTCACCACCTGGCCCGTCCAGGGCGTCAAATCCGCGAGCACTCGATGCCACCCCTGGCTCGACTTGTCCCCGTAATAGGCCTGCTCACTGGCGACCGCCCCGTCGTAGGCGGGCACCGGCGTGAGCGCCGACCAGTTGTTGCCGCCGTCCGTGGAGATCTTGAGGTTGCCGCCATCGACGGCCGAGAACTCGTAGGTGTAGAACCACTGGAAGAACGAGAGCGTCGGGTTCACCGCGCCCGTGAGATCGATGGGGGGCGGCTCGGCCACGCAGGAGGCGTAGGTCATCGACACGCTGTGGTCCGCGTCGATCTGCGTGGCGATGCAGGAGCTGCCGTTTAGGCACGACGTGGGACCGACGGCCGAGGGCGTACCCCACTCCCAGTCGGCGTCCAGGATCCAGGCGTTGGGATAGCCGGCGTCGAAGTCCGTCTGGTAGGGCATCGGTTCGGGGGCCACGATTTCCTGGGCGAAGGTCAACTCATGGAAGTTCTGCACAAAGGTGGACTCCTCGCACCGCACGGTCACCTCCACCGGGCCCACGTTGCCGGGTCCCGGGGTGCCGCTGAGCAGGCCCGTGACCGGGTCGATGGAGAGCCAGCCGTCGTTCACACCGCCGGCGAGGATGGACCAGTTGTAGACCCCTGTGCCGCCCTTGGCCGTGAGCTGGGCCTGATAGGCCTGGCCATCCGCGCCCCGCCGCAGGTTCGGGGCGGAGGTGATCTCCACCGGCACCAGGTAGGCCTCGCTGACCAGCACCTTGTCGACGTACATGCCCGAGTAGTTGGTCGAGGCGTTGCTGAACAGGGAGAAGGCGATCTGAATGGTGTCCCCGATGAAGGGCGTGAGGTCGAAGGTGACCTCGTTCCAGGACATGTGATTCGTAGTCCCCCGCCAACAGCTCTGACCATCGGTGACGCCATCATAGGCCAGGCTGGGGTTCGGTAATACGACCCAGTCCGCGCCGCCGTTATTGGTGATCCAGACGTTGTAGCCGTCCGCGGTGGAGCTCGCCCCCCACATCTGGAAGATCAACAGCGGCTGAACCGCCGCCACCAGATGCATGGCCGGGGAGATGGCCATATTGCCTAGCCAGGATTGGTTGGAAGAGTGGTCGCTGTTGACGTTGGTGCCCAGCACGAGGCTGCCCTCGTAGGCATTGTCAGGCTCTTCGCTTGAGCCGTTGGGCACTCCCACCTCCCAGTCGCCCAGCAGCGTCCAGCTATTCGCCACCGCCGTGGGGTCCTCGAAGCCCTCGTTTAAGTACCACACCAGCCCCGAGCACCCGCTGACGTCCAGGGCGCAGGAGCCGGTACAACCCAGGGTCCCGCTGGTGTACCCCACGCTCTGGCAGGTCTTGCCTTTGAGGTCCGCCGCGTCGCACTGCTCAGAGCACTCCGCCAGGCCGTCTCCACAGGCCGGGCCCGTGCCTCCGCAAGTGGTGAAGTCCAGGGTGCACCAGGCGGTGCAACCCAGCGTACCCCCCTCGTAGCAGTGGTCATCGCAGGTGCTGCCGCCCAACTCCTGGCCGTCGCACTCCTCGCCGTGGGCCAGCTCCCGCACGCCGTTGCCGCAGTTGGGGCAGCAGTCCTGCTGGCAGCGCTGGCAGTTCTCGCCCATGTGGCTGTCGCACTGCTGGTCGCCGCACACGAACTCCACTTCACAGGTGTCTGAGCAGCCGTCGTGGATGGTCGTATTGCCGTCCTCGCACTCCTCCCCGGCCTCCCAGATCCCGTTGCCGCACACGGCCACGCCGTCCTCGTCCCCGCACCCCTTGTCGCAGCCGTCGCCGTTGGTGTTGTTGCCGTCGTCACACTCCTCGCCCGGGTCGAGCACCCCATTGCCGCAATCGGGGCAGCAGTCCGACGGGCAGAGATAGCAGGTCTCGTAGTTGGCCGACTCGCAGTAGCCGTTGCCACACACGAACTCCACCCGGCACTCCCAGCTACACCCGTCACCCGAGACGTTGTTGCCGTCGTCGCACATCTCCGGCGACTGCACCACGCCGTCTCCGCAGCCATCCTCCCGGCGGCAGTCCGCGTCGCAGCCATCCCCCGCGGCCGTATTGCCGTCGTCACACCCCTCGCCCAACTCATGGATGCCGTTGCCGCACATCGCCCCGGGCTCCTCGTCCGTACACAGGGCGTCGCAGCCGTCCCCGTCGGTGAGATTGCCATCGTCGCACTGCTCACCGATCTCCAGCCGCCCATTGCCGCAGCCCACCTCCGTGTTGCACTGGGGGTCGCAGCCGTCGCCGGGCACGAAGTTGCCGTCGTCACACTCCTCGCCGGTCTCCACGACCCCGTTGCCGCAGAAGCCCTCCACCCGGCAGGAGGAGTCGCAGCCGTCGTGGTCTCCGGTGTTGCCGTCATCGCACTGCTCGCCGGGGTCGAGCACCCCATTGCCGCAGAGGCCCGAATTGTTGTTGTTCCCGGTATTGGAAATACAGCCCGAAACCAGCAACACCGCGGCCAGTCCGGCCACGGCAACACTCTGGGTTGGGGAAAGCTGACGCAACATATCGAATCTCCTTGGGCTCCGGCTCAGTCCAGAATCATTACGTTGTCGATGTACATGCCGGGATAGGTCCCCGATCCGTCACTGTACAGCGCAAACGCCAGTTGGATGACCTGTCCGGCGTAGGCTGACAGGTCAATGCTGATTTCGTTCCACTGGCTCAGGGTCGTGGGCTGATCCTCAAGGTCGTCGTGGAAGTACGACACCAGCCCAGTGCAGCCGCTCTCATCGTAGGCACAGCCCGCGCCGCACAGCAAGGTCCCGGCGGTGTAATCCAGGCTCTGATCCGCATCACAACCGTCGCCCCCGGCGGTGTTGCCGTCATCGCACTGTTCCCCGGGGTCGAGGAAGGCGTCCCCGCAGGACTCATTCCCCGGGCCGTCGCCGCCGGGATCCGCCAAGATTCTGCGATTCGTCATAAAATATTCTCACCATCCATAGGAGGGCTCCTGCCGCGCAGCGGGAGTCCGTAGGAAGGACTCCTTCTGCCAGAAATCATACCGTGATGGAAGCTCTACGTCGAGCGTCGGGGATTTCGGGGGCGAGATCCGCACGGGCCCGCAACCCACGGAACCGGATCGCACGGGATGGTGCTTTCCCCTGGCCGATGGAATGGGTACACTGTGCCGCAGCCCGTCGGCCCAGGTCGACGGACCCGTGAATCGAAGGAGTCGTCTATGTCTACACGTTTGTTGCGGCCCGGCCTGGCGGGGCGTGTTTTCACCCTGGGTCTGACCTGTGTGACCGCCGGCGCCATGCTCGCCGGCGAAGCCCAGGCCGCGCCCACCGAGTCGGGCAAGCGGCCCGCGGCGCGGCCCAAGACGCCAGCCCGGACCACTCCGCCGGCCCGGGTCAACGCCCCCACCCACCCCGCGGCCACGCCGCCCGCGCGCAAGACCACCCCGCGGGCAGCGCCGCCCCGGGGCAAAGCCCGACCCGTGGTGCCGCCCCGGAAAAAGCGCGCTCGACCGGCGCCCCCCCGGCTGGACCTGCGGCCCCGAATGCCGGAGCGCCCCCGCCCGGACATCACGCCCAAGGAAAAGGACCCCGACGAGAAGGAGCCCGTGGACAAAACCATGCGCAAGCTTCAGGGCGCCGCCTGGGCCATGGTGGGCATCACCGCCGTGCTGTTGACGTTCACCGGCGTCTTTGCCCTGATGGTGGAGGACCGGGAGGATGAAATGGAGCGCCTGGCCAGCTTCGTGGATCCCTACTCCAACCCGCCGCTGCGACCCCTGACCTTCGATGGACGCACCAAGCGCGACTTCGACCAGTACAAAAAGGAGGGGCGCGTCTTCGGGATCGTCGGCTTCACCTTCCTGGGGCTATCGGCCGCCGCGGCCATCGCCGCCACGACCCTGTTCGTGCTCGACCACATCACCAAGAAGAAGAAAAAAGAGAAGTCGAGCTTGCGGGTACTGCCCACCGTTGGACCCGGGGGCGGCGGCGTCTCTCTCGGACTGGAGTTTTAGCCATGCGTGCTGCACTGCTGATCGCCACCCTCGTGGCCGCCCTGGTCGGCGCGCCCGCCTGCTTCAAACCCCAGATCGCCGACGTGGCCTTTCGCTGCGGTGACGGTGGCCTTTGCCCCAGCGGGTACTCGTGCGGCACGGACCTCTGCTGCCACAAGGACGGCAGCGACCCCAATGAGCACGGCGCCTGCAGCGTGTGGGACGACGCCGCGGTGCAGGACTCCTCGCCCACGGCTGACGCCAGCTCATAGGGCCGTCCCTACCCCGCGGCGGATGGGCGGCGGAGGGCGGAGATCTGCAGCGTGAGTAGCAGACCCGTGATGCCCAGCCAAACCCCGAAGTGGGCCACCGAGAGGGTGCCCGTGCGGAAAGACTCGAGCTGCGGTGCGGCCACGGAGAGCGCGGCCAGGGCCAGGGCGAGACCCGCCGCAACGGCCCGGGCCCGCGACCCCAGCGACGGCGCGTAGACCGCCGCGGCCAGCGCGCCCAGGGCCACCGTGAGCAGCACCCAATGATGGATCCACGTGATGGGATTGAGCAGCACCATGGCCAGCACGAGTTGGGCCACGGCCAGGGACCAGGCGCATCGATCGCCGCGCCAACGCAACAGCACTGCCGTGGCCACCGTGCCCAGCCCCACCACCAGCCGGAGACCCAGATAGAGGTTCGTGATCACGTAGGGCGCCAGGCGCGCGTGCCGCGGGGCGCAGTCACCAAACCCGTGGTGCAACGCAAAAAGCAGGCTGTGGTTGGCGCAATTATTGCCCCACGGCAACGACTGCGGGCTCCCCAGAGCGGTGCGCTGCAGCAGATCCCCAAACGCCCCGTTCATCTGCCAGGTCCAGCCAAAGCCGTTGACGAGCCCGGGCACCAGCAACCCGCATACGAGCAGCCCCACCGCGAACCCTCCCAGCCATCGCCCGGCCCTGCGCACAGGCAGCGCCGGCAAGAGGAGCAAAAGCAGGATCGGCATCAACTTGAGCGACACAGCCAGCGCCACCAGACCGCCCGAAACCAGGAGGCGATCCTGCCGCAGGGTCAGCAGCGCACCCAGCACGCAGAGCCAGACCGGCAGGTTCACCTGGGCCCACTCGATGTTGTCGACAAAAAACCACGTACACAGCACCACCGCGACTCCCGCGAGCAAGGGCGGCGCGGGCGCTCCCAGGGAGCGGAGCAGTCGGCGCAACAGCTCAAACCCCAGGGGGATCATCAGCAGCTGCAGCAGATTCCACAACAGCACCGCCCAGTCCAGCTCAATCCCGGCCAGCGGGCGCAGCAGCGACACCAGCAGGGGTGGATACAGATACGGGTAGATTCGCTGTTGCTTGTGGGTTTCGTAGATGTCGCCGCCCGCGGCCGCCACCCCGGCGTTAGTGTGGAACACCTCAAAATCCACCCTGTGCCGAGGGGCCCCCAGGTGTCGCGACGTCAACCGGCGTTGGGTGCGGACCAGGTGCACCGCACACACCCCCACGGTCACCGCCAACAGGACCAGACCGAGCCCCCAGATCGCTCGCGGGCTCCAGGCTCCGGCCGTCTCACCGTCACCGGCTGTGACGCGACCTGGCTCGGATTCGGTCACGTGGCCACCAGCGAGCCGAGCCGCTCGACGACCGCCTCGAACACCGACGCGTGGGTGGCCAGCAGCCCCCGGGTGAGCCGCACATCACCGCCGCCGTAATCGAGCTCACCGCCGTCCAGGGTGCCCATGCGGCCCCCCGCCGCCTCCAACAGCGCCTGGGGTGCGCAAGCGTCCCAGACCTTCAGCCCGTGGCGATGCAGATACAGGTCGTGTACCCCGGCCGCGAGCAGGGTCACCTTGAGCCCGACGCTGCCGTGACGCCGGGGCTCCCCGAGGCCGAGCTGCCCCCTGACCTCATCGAACCACGGGTCGTAGTGTGAGCGACTGACCACCAGCCGCAGGGACTCCAGGCCCGCGGGGGCGCGCATGGCCAGAGTCACGCCGGCATCGGCGTCCCCGTCCAACCGCTCCAGGTTCATGCCGGCCCCCCCGCGATAGAGCGCGTCCGTCGGTGGGTGGTGCACCGCTCCGAGCACCGGCCGGCCGTCCACACACAGCCCGACCATGACCACGAAGTCCTCGATGCCGTCCATGAAGTCGCGGGTGCCATCCAGGGGATCGACCACCCAGCACCGCCCCCGGGGCGGCAGGTCGCCGGGCGCCTCCTCGGAGAGCACCGCGTCGTCTGGGAACGCCTCGCGCAGCCCCCCGACGATGATCTCCTGGGCCGCCAGATCCGCCGCCGTGACCGGATCACCGCCGCCCTTGTCTCGAACGTCGATGTCCTGTCGCCACAGCGTGCGCACTTTGCGCCCCGCGCGCCGGGCGAGGGTGGTGGCGACCGCGAGCTCCCGGGCCAGGTTCAGTGTGGATTTCATGGCCCCGTTTATAGCAGATTCCGGCGCCCCACCGGCACCGCCACCACACACCTTGCCTCTGTTGGATTGCGCGACCTTCGGGTATAGTCGACTGCGGAAGGGATCCAACATGAGTCTTGTTGCGTGGACAAAGGCAACCCGCAAGGAGTGCAGCCATTGGGCCGAGTTCTTCTCGGTGGTGGCCGGAGAGGCAGACCCCGTGGCGACCCTCGTGGGAAAAAAGGCCCTGGAGTGGGGCGCTTTTCTCAAGGAGAACTTCGCGCCCGTGTCCCAGCGCCAGCTCCTGGCGGTGACAGACGAGACCGTCCGGGCCCAGATCGTGCGGGCCATGCAGTCCGTGCTCGAGCTCCACAAGCGGCTCGCCGCGGCGGCGGAGGCCGACAACCCCGCCGAGGTCTCCGAGGTCATGCTGTCCATCGACTCGAGCCTGGCGCAGCTGGCCATCGGGCTCAACCGTGTCTCCCCGTCCAACGTGGACGAGACGATTCTGGACAACCTGCCTGAGCTGCCCGAAAACCCTGACCACCAGGTCACCCGCCCGTCACCGGGCCGCACCGCCGCAGAAAAGTCGCGCGACGACGAAGCCAAGCGCCAGCTCCGCGAGGGCAGCGGCTCCAAGCGGACGCACCGGCCCGGCAGCGGCTCGGGAGCGCGCCCGGGCAGCGGCTCGGGAGCGCGCCCGGGTAGCGGCAGCGGTCGGCGTCCGAGGCCCGGCAGCTCCAGCGGTGCGCGGCCCCGCCCGGACAGACCCGGCGCGATCCCCGGTCAGCGTCAGGCGCATCCCCCGGACCCGGCGCTGACGCCGCCACCCCGCAGGCCACGTCAGTCCACCGGACCCGGGGCGACCCCATCCCCCCCAGGGCCCGCGCCCTCCGCCTCCCAGCCCGCGGGCGGCTTTCTGCGCGTGAATACCAGCGAGGATCAGGTGTTCCCTCTGACCCAGAAAAAGGGTGAATCGGGACTCATCCAGCTCCGCCGCGGAGACGACAGCCGCCCCACCGATGAGTTCAAACCGTCCCCCCCCGCCAAACACAAACCGGGAACCCCGGCGGGCCCCCTGCGCCCCGCCGCCACGGACCCCCGCGTGGCGCTGCTCCGGACCTATGTCAAACGCCTCGACCGGGAGGTGCTCGGGCCGGAAGAGGACGCCGCCCTGGAGCAGGTCCTGGCGGTCCTGTCAGGCGCGCTCAGCTTAAGTGAAGAGACCCTCGCGCGACGCTTCCGCTTTTTGGACCAGCAATTCGCCGCCGACGACGCGTCACTGTTCTCCAAGCCCCTGCTCAAGGATCTGCGCGGCCTACTGGGGAAGCTGACCGAACAGGCCACCGTGCGCCTGGCAACGGCCTGCCGCCAGGCCCAGACCGACCGACTGCTCTTTATCATCGGCGATGTAGAGCTGCGCGACTCACCCGACGACCTGCCTGTGGTGGGGCTCGCCCGCGCCTCGGCCGGCCTGCGGGCCGCGCTGTTGCCCAGCTACCTGCCGCGCCTGCGAGGGCCTTCCTCGGGGTTCACCTTCCACGTGGGCACCAAGAACGGCGTCGCCGTGGTGAGGCCCGTGCCGGAGAACCGGCTCGAGTTCGGCTTCATCGCCGGCGCCACCCGCATGTGGCTCACCGCCTTTCACGTGCTGCGCCTGGGATCGACCGGTGTGTTGAACATCGAGCCTGAAGGTGATGATCTGCCCGCCTACTTCGAGGCCCGACTCACCCTGCCCGCCACGGAGGAAACCTATGCCGTGGCCCAGCGCTTTGTGCTGGCGGAAACGGCACGGTTTGTTGATCGAATCGTGTCGGCGTAGCCGAGGCGTCTACTGGCCTTGAATCAGCTCCGAGAGGGGAATCACGATCTGGTCGTGGGCGTGGGGTCCGAGGGAATTGGTCTCCTCGTAGTGGTCTCCCGGGGCCTCGGTGACATAGGGGGACAGCTCGGCGAGCTTGTAGTCGTAGTTGGGCAGGATGTAGCCCACCTCGTCCTGGCCCAGGCCGATGAGCCACTGGAACTGGCTCCCGTCCGCCTGTAGCAGGTCCTTGAGGAACGGCCCATCGGGCGCCAGGGAGAGGTCCGGCGGGTTGACCCCGTTGGGATCAAACAGCTCAAACCCGTAGCTGCAGCTCCCGTCGTAACAGCCGATGAAGACCTCCGGCGCCAGCTCTCCGGGCACGGTGACCAGGGAGGAGAGGCCCACCTGCAGATACACCAGGTCGCTCACCACGTCCGGAGTGTTGTCCTCGTCGATGTACACATCCGGATCGAAGTTGTACAGCTCCCGGGTAAAGATGCCCAGGCGATAGGCGGCCTGGTAGTTGAAGTTGTCGATCCGCAGAAACACCTCGCGAGAGCGGAAGGCCAGGAAAGGCTCGGTGTCCACCACCGCGCCGTTGGTGGCGTCCAGGGCGGCGACGGCAAACTCGGCGTACCGGTGCCCAAAGGCCTCCACCGCCTCCCAGCTGTGCCGATCCGCCACAACCTGTCCCGCATCGTTGATGGGGTGCACGTGGCCCGGACCGATGAGGCCGCCGCAGGTCCCCTGCACATAAATGGCGACGCCCCCCACGCCCTCCAGCAGCCCGGGGATGCCATCCTCCACGGCGTCTCGCAGCCAGTGGGGAAAGTCCGCCGACAGCAGCCCATTGGCGTCCCACAGCACCTCGGGGTGGTTGCCAAAATTGATCAGCGTGGCGATGGTGGAGTCATCCGAGGGTCGGAAGAACCGCATGACCCGCATCTGGTTGTCCATGATCACCGGGTCCCGGGAGTCATCCAGCAGGTTTTCGGTGGACCCCGTGGCGTCCTGCACGGCGATGGCACCGTGCACCACATGCGCCGGCTCCAGGGCCGCCACCGCAGCGGTCACGCCGTCGGCGATCTCGTTTTGCACCCACTCCATATAGACCGGGTCGAAGCCCGAGTCGATGAAGCTCGCGCCCCAGATGCCCACCATGTCCGGGCCCTCGTGATTGTGCGTGGAGGTGAACACGATCTTGTCCACCTCTGCCGCCGTCGCCGCGTCCAACCGGTCCCGAATGCCCAGGACGTGGTCGTAGAAAAACCCCACGAAGTCTGCCGACACCAGGACCACGGTGGTCTCGTTGTGGCGCATGGCCAGGATCCGCGCCTCGATGGGATCGTGGATGCCCGTGGCCGGACGGGTCCCGAAGCCGGCGATCCACACGGCGTCGAACTCGCCGTTGCCGTTGGTGTCGGTGTACTCGTCTTCGTTTCGGTCCCACTCGCCGTTGCCGTTGTTGTCCACGAAGGTGGGTCCCTCCTTGAGATCCTGGGGCGTCACGTCCACCACCACCACGCCGGCGTAGAAGGTCCCGTCGCCCTGGTCGGGGCAGTCGGGGTCCCCCGGACACGCCTGCTCCTGAAGATCCCAGGTGAGCACATCCGGCCCGGCATCCGCCACCGAAGCGTCGTTGCCGTTGGTTCCGCTGTCGTCGTCACTACAGCCGACACCGAGGCCCAGGCCCCACACCGTCGCCACCAGCAGCACGACCTTCGGGAGTACGCTCCTGCTCATGTCACACCTCGCCTTTCACTCATTCGGTGGTTTCGGCGGCATCTTACCTCAGGCGCTGGGCCACGCCAAGACCGAGATCGCGGCTCACTGCCAGCGGAAGAGCTTGAGGGCCAACAGGAAGGTGCCCAGTCCCCAGACCGCGAGCACGGCGAGGGAGGGCCAGGTGTGCCACAGGGCGGCGCCGTCGTTGACCACCGCCCGCAAAGAGT
>Ga0180009_10001415_pt1 | contig 29458 bp, 28 predicted proteins | sample OS_PC_MetaG_FD_123537 | JGI IMG/M metagenome (GOLD analysis project Ga0180009, IMG submission 123537) | Groundwater microbial communities from the Aspo Hard Rock Laboratory (HRL) deep subsurface site, Sweden - OS_PC_MetaG | ecosystem: Environmental > Aquatic > Deep subsurface > Groundwater... | reverse complement strand
GTTCTTCCAGCGTCTTGATGATGTTGGGATTGACCGACACGCCGCGGATATCCTCGATGTCGCCGCGCGTGACCGGCTGGCGGTAGGCGATGATGGCCAGCGTTTCCAGCACCGCGCGCGAATAGCGGGGCGGTTTTTCGTTCTTCAGCCGCGACAGCCAGGGCTGCATTTCCGCGCGTGTCTGGAAGCGCCAGCCGTCGGCCACCTGCACCAGCTCGACGCCGCGGCCGTGCCAGGCGCCGCGCAGTTCGTCGAGCGCGCGCCGCAACACCTCGCCGGACAGGCCGGGTTGCGACTCCTGCTCGAACATGCGCTTGAGATCGGCCAGCGTCAGCGGCTCGACCGCGGCCAGCAGCGCCGCCTCCAGCACCAGTTTCAAATCGTCGGGATGGTCATTCGGCTGCAGATTCATGGAGCTTCACGTAGATGGGGGCAAACGGCTCGGCCTGCGTCACGTCGAGCAGGGTTTCCTTGGTCAGTTCCAGCACCGCGAGGAAGGTGACCACGAGTTCATGCACTGTCGCCGCTTCCGGGAACAAGTCCTTGAATTCCATGAACTCGCCTGGTGTCATCTGCTTCAGGATCCGGCTCATGATTTCGCGGATCGACAGGTCCTGGCGGCCGATGCGGTGGTGGGTGCGGTTCTTCGCGCGCGACAAGATCGCCAGCCAGGCCGCGGTGAGTTCTTCCGGATGCAGGCTGGGCAGGCGCCGCGCGGCGGCCGGCAGAAACACGCTGACGGTGTCGAAATCGCGCCCGGCCTGCGGCATCGCATCGAGGTGCTGGCCGGCCAGTTTCATCTGCTCGTACTCGAGCAGGCGGCGCACCAGCTCGGCGCGCGGGTCGTCGCCTTCGCTGGCGTCCTCGGCCTGCTCGTGGCGCGGCAACAGCATGCGCGACTTGATGTCGATCAGCATCGCCGCCATCAGCAGGTATTCCGCCGCCAGCTCCAGCCGCGTGGCGCGCGCCGCCTCGACATAGGCCATGTATTGCTTGGTCAGCGCCGCCATCGGGATGTCGAGCACATCGAGGTTCTGGCGCCGGATCAGATACAAGAGCAGGTCGAGCGGGCCCTCGAAGGCTTCGAGGAAGACCTCGAGCGCGTCGGGCGGGATGTAGAGGTCCTGCGGCAGCTCGGTCAGCAGCTCGCCGCGCACCTTGATAACGGGCGCGGGCGGTGTTTGCAGCGGCGGCGGATCGAGAAGCTCGACTTCGTTCATCCCGGCATTTTACCCGACTCGACAGCCCCCACCCCAAAGGATTCGGCGTCGTTGATCCCTTATCCGGGCGTCTAAACAGAACCTGCTTGCATTTGACTGGTCGGTCTACTACGATGCAGCGCATGAATATCGCAACCGACACCCGCTCCCGCATCATCGCAGCCGCCAAGCCGCGTTTTCACTCGCGCAGCTACGCGAATGTAGGCATCCAGGAAATCTGCGAGAGCGCCGGTGTACAAAAAGGAAGCTTCTATCACTTCTTCCCGTCCAAGCGCGATCTCGTGATGGCGGTGATCGACGCGTTTGCCGACGAATGGGCCCACGGCTTTGTTGCCGAAGCCTTCGACCCGGCCTTGCCGCCGATGGAGCGGATCGATTATTTGATCGATGCAGCCTACTTCTGGCAGAAGTCGATCAAGCAAGTGCATGGGCGCATGCTGGGTTGCATCTTTGGCAACCTGACGCTGGAAGTCAGTACCCAGGACGATATTCTGCGCGCCAAGCTGCTCGCGATTTTTACGCGCGCAAAGTCCCGCTTCAAGGAAACGCTGGAGCAGGCCATTGTTGCCGGCTCCATTGCGCCCCTGGATACGAGCCTGACCGCTGAAGCCATGCTGGCCTATCTCGAGGGGGTGATCCTGCTGGCCAAGGCGCAAAACGATCCCGAACTGCTCTATCGACTGGGCCCGGCGATCAAGACGCTGCGCATCGAATCGAGCGTTGGTTGATTTGATGCGATCAGGTCACGCCTTTTATGCCCTTGGATAACGTTGAGCAGTTTTCGCCCGGCAATTTTTTTGCCGATTCTCTTGACCGAACGGTCATCTACCATGAGGAGTCATTACGATGAATGCACCTGCCACACAAAGCCTGGATGCACGTGGCTTGAACTGCCCGTTGCCAATTTTGCGCACCAAAAAAGCCTTGTCCGAACTGGCTACCGGGGAAACACTCGCCGTCATCTCCACCGACCCGGGTTCCCTGAAGGATATGCACGCCTTCTGCAAGCAAACCGGGCATGACCTGATCTCGTCCAGTTCGAATCAGGGCGAGTTCGAATTTCTCATTCGCAAGGCATAAGGAGATGACCATGGGCGCAGCAGACAAGATCACCCCGCCAACACTGGATCAGTCCCAATTCGATCAGTGGTTCGACCAGCGCTTCGAAGCCAGGATGGCCGAACGCGAAGCCGCGCATGTCCCATCCCTGTCCATTATCGCCACCAAAGGCACGATGGACTGGGCGTACCCGCCCTTCATCCTGGCGTCCACCGCCGGTGCGCTGGGCTGGGACGTGTCCGTTTTCTTCACGTTCTATGGGCTGGAACTGCTGAAGAAGGATCTCCACCTCGAGATCAGTCCGCTCGGCAATCCCAGCATGCCGATGAAGATGCCGTTTGGACCGCAGTGGCTGAAAGACATCAACTGGAAGGTGCCGAACGTCGTCATGGCCGGTGTCCCCGGATTCGAAAAAATGGCAACCGGGCTGATGGCGCAGACAGTGAAAAACAAGGGTGTAGCCACCATCGACGAATTGCGCAGCGCCTGCCTCGAGGCGGACGCCAAGCTGTTTGCCTGCCAGATGACGGTGGACCTGTTCGGCTACTCGCAGGATGAGTTCATCCCCGAAATCGAAGGCTGGATCGGCGCCGCAAGCTTTCTGCCCACCGCGCAGAAGTCCGACGTCTGCCTGTTCATTTGAAGTCGCACCCGGCGAGACAGGACAACCGGCTGGGATGGTCGTTGTCCTGTCCCGGAATCAATCCGCGCCGAACACCACCGCCGCCACATCCTGATAGCGCTTGGCATAATGCACGGTGAATCCGGCACGGATATGCTCGGGCAGTTTGTCGAAGTCGCGCCGGTTGGCGTCCGGCAGGATCAGTTCATGGATGCCGACTCGCCGCGCAGCGATGACTTTTTCGCGGATGCCGCCGACCGGCAACACCTTGCCGGTCAGGGTCAGTTCGCCGGTCATCGCCAGCGGGCGCGGGATTTTCCGGTTTTTTGCCAGCGACAGCAGCGCGGTCGCCATGGTGACGCCGGCGCTGGGTCCATCCTTGGGCGTCGCCCCTTCCGGCACGTGCAGGTGAACGAAGCTGGTGTCGAAAAAGGTGATGTCCGCACCGTACGCATTCAGGTGCGAGGCGACATAGCTGTAGGCGATTTCGGCCGATTCCTTCATCACCTCGCCCAGCTTGCCGGTGAGCTTGAAACCGCGGTTGAGCGTATGCACCCGTGACGCCTCGACCGGCAGCGTGGCGCCGCCCATCGCGGTCCACGCCAGGCCGGTGACGACCCCTACCCCGCTCATCGGTTTTTCGCGGCTGAACACCGGCTTGTCGAGATAGGCCTCGATTTCCTTGACGCCGATCCGGATCGGCGTAGCGCTGCCGCCGAGGATCTTGACCACGGCCTTACGCGCCACCCGGCCCAACTGTTTTTCCAGGTTGCGTACGCCGGCTTCACGCGCGTAGCCCTCGATCACATGGCGTAACGCGCCCTCGCTGATCGCGAGCTGGTTCTTCTTCAGGCCGGCCCGCTCCAGCACGCGCGGCCACAGGTGATGCTTCGCAATGGCGATCTTTTCCTCGGTGATATAGCCCGACAGGCGGATCACTTCCATGCGGTCGAGCAACGCCGAGGGGATGGAGAAATCGTTCGCGGTGCAGATGAACAGCGCCTTGGACAGGTCAAAGCGCACGTCGAGGTAATGGTCGAGGAAGTCAGCGTTCTGCTCGGGGTCGAGCACTTCCAGTAAGGCCGAGGCCGGGTCGCCCTGGAAACTGGCGCCGATCTTGTCAATCTCGTCGAGCATGATGACCGGATTGGCCGATTCCACTTCCTTCAACGCCTGCACGAACTTGCCCGGCATGGCGCCGATGTAGGTGCGGCGGTGGCCCTTAATCTCTGCCTCGTCGCGCATGCCGCCGACCGAGAAGCGGTAGAACTTGCGCCCCAGCGCTTCGGCAATCGACTTGCCGATCGAGGTCTTGCCGACGCCGGGCGGGCCGATCAAGAGCAGGATCGAGCCCGCCATTTCGCCGCGCATCGCGCCGACGGCGAGGAATTCGATGATGCGGTCCTTCACGTCCTCCAGGCCGTCATGGTCGCGGTCGAGGATCTTGCGCGCGCGCTCCAGGTCGATCTTGTCCTGGGTATGCACGCCCCACGGCAGCACGGTCAGCCAGTCGAGGTAGTTGCGGGTGACGGTGTACTCCGACGAACCGGTTTCCAGCAGGGAGAGCTTGTGCATTTCCTCGTCGATGCGCTTTTGAGCCGGCGCCGGCAGCGCCAGCTTGGCAATGCGTTCCCGGAACGTGTCGAGCTCGGCGGTCTTGTCGTCCTTGGCCAGGCCGAGCTCCTTCTGGATCGCCTTCAATTGCTGGCGCAGAAAAAACTCGCGCTGCTGCTCGGTCATCTTCTCGTCGACCTTGCCGCGGATGTCCGATTGCAGGCGGGCGACGTCGAGTTCCTTCTTCAGCAGCACCAGCACCTTCTCCATCCGTTTTTTCAGGCCGAAGGCTTCCAGCACTTCCTGCAATTCCTGCTTGGAGGCGGTGGTGAGGCTGGCAGCAAAGTCGGTCAGGCGCGAGGGCTCGTTTGGCCCGAAGCGGTTGAGAAAGAACTTGAGCTCCTCCGAATACAGCGGATTGAGCGGCAGCAACTCCTTGATGGTGTTGATGATGGCGATCGAATAGGCGCGGATTTCCTCGGAATCCGCCTTGCCGGTCTCGTTGGGGTACTCGACGCGGACCTTGTAGGGCGCGGTTTCCGACAGCCACTCGACAATGCGGAAGCGGCGCGTGCCCTCGGCGATGAACTGCATCTTGCCGTCGGTGCGGACCGGATGATGGATGCGCACCACGGTGCCGATGCTGCGGAAATCGGCGCGCTTGATGTCATCGGTGTTGTCGGGTTTGACCACGACCAGGCCCACCATGTGGTGCGCGGTTTCGCCGATGGCTTCCACGGTCGACAGCCACGGCGCCTCGTTCATCAGCAGCGGCAGGGTTTGCGCCGGGAAAAACGGTTTTTCGGTCAGCGGCAGCAGGTGGAGCTCGGTCGGCAGCGACGGCGAGGTGGGCATCTGGCGGTCGTCAGGGACGATTTCGCCTTCGAGTGCGGGATCATTGGGCATGGTCTGATCATCTTAGTCCGAAACAACAGTGACAGAAGATCGGGCCGATCTGCCCGTTTTCAAGGTGCGGCGGGATCGGATGCAGCCGGACGCACCGGAATTTCCTCGACCACGTCCGGCAGGCCGGACAGGATCATCAGCTCGACCCGGCGGTTGCGCGCGCGGCCTTCGGGCGTGTCGTTCGACGCAATCGGCTGGCTGGCCTCGCGGCCGATGGCGTAGAGCCGGTCAGGTGAAATGCCGTTGTCGGCCAGCAGGCGGACCACGCTGGTGGCGCGCACAGCCGACAGCTCCCAGTTCGATGCGAACAGCGGGCTGCTAATCGGCACGGGATCGGTGTGACCGGTGATTTCGAGCTTGAAGGGTTCGTTTTTCAGGGTGTTCGCCACCGCACTCAGCACTTCCAGCGATTGCGGCTCGAGTTCGGCACGGCCGGGCTCGAACAACACATTGGCGTTGATTTCGATGCTGACGCCGCGCCGGCTCTGCGTCATCCGCACCTTGCCCTCTTTGACCAGCGGACCCATCACGTCGAGCAGGTTGTTGGCCACCTCAGCCATGTGTTCCTCTTCCTCGATGGCCTGCTGCTGCTTGAGGCTGCGCTGGCTGACTTTGGGGGGCAGCGGCGTCGGCGTCAACTGCGGCACCGGCATGTCGGTCGGCACCACCTTGCCGAACGCACCGCCGAGCGCGCCGGCCAGCACACGGTACTTGGACTCGCTGACCGCCGAGATGGCGTACATCACGACGAAAAACGCGAACAGCAGCGTGATGAAATCGGCGTAGGAAATCAGCCAGCGGTCGTGGTTGTCGTGGTCGGATGCAATGCGCCGCTTTCTCCGCATGTCAGAGATAGCCTCTGAGACGCGCCTCGATGATGCGCGGATTGTCGCCCTGGGCAATGCCGACCAGGCCGTCGCTGAGGATCTCGCGGTCGCTCACCTGGCGCGCAATGGTGAACTTGATCTTGTTGGCGATGGGCAGGAACACCAGGTTGGCCAGCCCCACGCCGTAGATGGTGGCGACGAAGGCGACCGCGATGCCGGCACCCAGCTTGCTGGGGTCGGCCAGGTTTTCCATCACGTGGATCAGGCCGATCACCGCGCCCAGGATGCCGAGTGTCGGCGCATAGCCGCCGGCGGCTTCCCACACCCGTGCGGCCTGGCGCTGCTCGGTCTCGAAGCCGACGATCTGCACGTCGAGCGTGTCGCGCAGCTTGGCCGCGTCGGCACCGTCGATCAGCAGTTGCAGCCCGCCCTTCTGGAACGGATCGTGCGTCATGACGAGGTGCTTTTCCAGCGCCAGCAGGCCCTCGACGCGCACCACCTGTGCCCACTGCACCACGCGGCGGATCAGCACGATGCTTTCATCTTCGGGCGGACGGAACGCCCATTTGGCCATGCGCACGCCCTTGATGAAGACCGCCAGCGGATAGTGCAGCATCACCGCGCCGAGCGTGCCGATCACAACAATGACGAAGGCGGCCGGCTGCAGGAAGGTGCCGACATGGCCGCCTTCCATCGCCTGGCCGCCGAGGATGGCGACCGCAGCCAGCATGAGTCCGATCAGGCTTCCGCGATCCATGAGTCTTCCTTGAGCTTGGCGCGTAGCCGCGCGATCGCCTGGCCATGCAACTGGCAGATGCGTGATTCGGTGACGCCGAACACTTCGCTGATCTCGCGCAGGTTGAGTTCCTGTTCGTAGTACAGCGACATCAGCAGCTGTTCGCGTTCGGGCAGGTTCTCGATGCCGGCGATGATGCAGGCGCGCAGATTGGCATCGAGCAGCTGCGGCAACGGCATGCTGGATTCGGCGGCCGACTGCTTGTCGAGGAAGGAATCGTCCTCGTCCGTATCGCCGAAATCCTCGAAGTACAGCAGCTGGTGCCCGCGCGCATCACCCAGCATCGACTGGTATTCGGCGAGCGGAATCTTCATCGCTTCGGCGATTTCGGTTTCGCTGGGTTGTCGCCCGAGTTTGTGCTGCAGCGCGCTGATGGCCTGCTCGATCTTGCGCATCGACTGCCGCGCGCTGCGCGGCATCCAGTCGATCTGGCGCAGCTCGTCGATCATCGAACCGCGGATGCGCTGGATCGCGTAGGCCTCGAACTGTGCGCTCTGCGCTTCGTCGTAACGACTGATCGCATCCAGCAGGCCGATCATGCCCGCCTGCACCAGATCGTCTTCTTCGACGCTCGGCGGCAAACGGCCCATCATGTGATGGGCCAGTCGTTTGACCATGGGCATGTATTGCGTCAGCAGGTCGCTTTTTTCGCTTTTTCCGCTTGCGGTATACACCCTTACCCTCTCCTATAGGCTTCCACCAGGCAGCCGCCCTGGATCACGCGCTGCATGAACGCCCCGACGCTTCCCAGGCTGGGGGGCTGCGGCCAGCACAGCAAACCTTCCGCCAGTTTACGGAACTGCGAGGTGGATTGTGCAACCGGGAAGGCATCCACCACCGAGGTGTGCAAATGGCTGGCGCGGGTCATGCGCTCGTCGAGCGGAATATACCCCAGGTAATCGACGGCGACCCCCAGATAGCGCTCGGCAGTCTGGGAGAAATTCTGCGCAACGGCCTGCGCCTGTTCCTGCGATTCCATGCGATTGAGCAGCAGGCGGAAGCGACGCTTGCCGAAATTCTGCGACAGCCGCTTGACCAGCGTGTAGCCCTGGGTGATCGCGGTACTGCCGGGCGGCAGCACCACCATGATCTCGGTCGCGGCAAGGCCAAGCGGCAGCGCATCGGGATCGGTGGCCTCTTCCATGTCGACCAGTACCACGTCGACGCCGCATTGCAGACGGTTGAAGCATTGCGCCAGCCATTCCTGATCGCGTTCCGAGAGGCGGCCGAGCCGGGTGAAGCCGCCACCGAGCGGCAGCACCTGCACGTTATCGGGACCGGTCAGCAGCAAGGCGTCCAGCGTGCACTGGCCGGCGAGCACGTCCGACACGTCGTAGCGCGGCGTGAGGCCCAGCGCCGCGCAGGCGCCGCGGCCATGCCGGTCCTGGTCGATGATGAGCACGTCGCGCCCGGAGCGCGCCAGCGCGACGGCGAGGTTGGCGGTGGCGGATGTCTTGCCCGCACCCTGCTGTCCCGACATCACGGTAATGACCTGAAACCCGGTCTGGCCCAGCAAACGGCGCAGTCCGGCGGCCTGATCGCTGACGAATTTATCCAAGGGTCACCGCGCTTTCACGATGCGGGGTGTGCATGCCGGAAAGTGCGAATGCCAGTTCGCTGTCGTCCAGTTTCCACGGCGAGGACAGCGTGCGGGTCTTGAAGGCGCGGTGAACCAGGTACTGGCGATTGGCCAGGTGCAGGTCCTCGGGCACGCGCTGGCCGGTGGCCAGGTAGTGCACATTGAGTTCGTGGCGGATCGCGCAGTCGAGCGCCGGGCCCAGGCTTGCGGCCTCGTCGACCTTGGTCAGGATGCAGCCGTCCAGACCGCGCGTCTGATAGGCCTGCACCACCTCGTTGAGGGTGTCGCCGTGGCTGGTGGCATTGAGCATCAGCAGGCGCTTGATCGGCTGGCCGGCCTGGCACAGCATTTCGACCTGTTCGGCAACGGCCTGGTCGCGCTGGCTCATGCCGATGGTGTCGATCAGCACGGTGTGCTTGTTGCGCAATTCGGCCAGTGCCAGCCGCAGGTCGGCGGCGTCGCGTACCGCATGCACGGTCACGCCGAGAATCTTGCCGTAGATGCGCAGCTGTTCGTGGCCACCGATCCGGTAGCTGTCGGTGGTCAGCAGCGCCAGCTTTTCGGCGCCGTGACGCACCACGAAGCGTGCAGCCAGCTTGGCGGTGGTGGTGGTCTTGCCGGCGCCGGTCGGGCCCATCAGGGCGAACACGCCGCCGGCGTCGAGCATGTCGGTTTCGTTCTGCATCACCTGCAGGCGCTTCATCAGCGTGTTGCGCATCCAGACCTGGGCCTGGTCGGCGTCGCCTTTGGGCAGGGCTTCCAGCATCTCGCGCGCCAGCGTGGCACTGAATCCGGCCGTCAGCATTTCGCGCATCAGCGTGGCGCCGGATGGGTCGCGTCCCGGCAGGTCGCGCCAGGCCAGGTCGGCGAGCTGGCTTTCCAGCCGCGTCTGCAGCGTCTTGATTTCGCTGATGACGCTTTTCGCCAGCTGCGCGCTCTCCTGACTCGGCACCGCGACGCGTTCGATCAGGCGACGCTTGATCGTGACCTCGGGCGTCGGTTCGGGCGTCCGACCCAGCCCCGCATGGCGGAAAACCGGCACCGCGGCGGGCGCCGATGCCGGTTTTTCCATGGCAGGCGGCGCCATACTGGCGATGTCGTCGGCGGCCAGCGCCAACACCTCGACCCCGCCGTCCACTGCGCGATTGGAAAGGATGACCGCATCGGGTCCGAGTAGCTCGCGCAACTCACGCATGGCCTCCCGGGATGTTTTGGCGACGATTCGTTTCACGTTCATGCTGCTCCTCCTACAAGGGAAGTCACTTTGATCTGTTTGCCTTCGGGTACTTCAGCGTGCGAAAGCACTTTGAGTTGCGGCACGGTGCGCCGCAGGAAACGTGCAAGGAGCGGACGCAGCACGGCCGGCGTCAACAGCACCGCGGGGTGACCCAGGGCCTCCTGACGCTGGGTAGACGTCTGGGTCCGCTCCAGCAGGGTGTCGGCTAGCCCCGGCTCCATGCCGGCAGCGTCGTGGCCGGTTTGCAGGGTCTGCATCAGCAGGCGCTCCAGGCCCTGGTCGAGTGCGATCACCGGCAGTTCATTGGTCGAGCCGTAGATCTGCTGCACGATGGAGCGTCCCAGCGCCACCCGCACCAGTGCGGTGAGTTCGTGCGGGTCCTGCACCCGCGTCGCATGCTCCAGCAGGGTGTCGATGATGGTCCGCATGTCACGGATTGCCACGCCTTCGATCAGCAGGTTCTGCAGCACTTTCTGCACTGCGGACAGCGTCAGCATTTTCGGCACCAGGTCTTCCACCAGCTTGGGCGCGCTCTTGCCCAGGTGATCGAGCAGTGCCTGCGCTTCCTGGCGGCCGAGCAGTTCGGCGGCATGCAGGGTCACCAGATGGTTCAGATGGGTGGCGATCACGGTACCGGGGTCGACCACGGTATAACCCATCGACTGTGCCTGTTCGCGCAGGCCGGACTCGACCCACACCGCCGGTAGACCGAACGCGGGATCGGTGGTGGCGACACCCGGCAAGGTGGCGCTGATGTTGCCCGGATCGATGGCGAGGAACAGGCCGGTGCGCACTTCGCCGCTGCCGATTTCCACGCCTTTCAGCGTGATGCGATAGCTGTTCGGGTTGATCTCGAGGTTGTCGCGGATGTGCACGGCTGGCGGCAGGAAGCCGATCTCGCGCGCGAATTTCTTGCGGATTCCCTTGATGCGGCGCACCAGTTCGCCGTCGGCCGCGTTGTCTACCAGCGGGATCAGGCGATAGCCGACTTCCAGGCCCAGGGTGTCGACCGGGGCCACATCTTCCCAGCTGGCTTCCTGGCTTTCGACGGCGGCAAGCGGGGCCTCCTCCACCTCCGGTTCCACCTCGGGTTTCTTGTGGCTGCCTCGCCAGGCGAGCCAGACAAGGCCGCCGGCCAGCAGCAGGAAGGCAAAGTTGGGCATGCCGGGAATCATGCCCATCAGGCCAAGAATCGCCGCGGTGAGATAGAGCGCCTGCGTCTTGCTGAAGACGTTGGACATCATCTGGCCGGTGATGTCTTCCTCGGTGCTGACGCGGCTGACGATGATGCCGGCGGCGATCGAGATGACCAGCGCCGGAATCTGCGCCACCAGGCCGTCGCCGATCGCCAGCAGCGTGTAGTTGCGGGCGGCTTCGGCCAGCCCGAGATCATGCTGCATCATGCCGACCAGCAGGCCGCCGACGATGTTGATGATCAGGATCAGGATGCCGGCGATGGCATCGCCGCGGACGAATTTCGAGGCACCGTCCATCGAGCCGTAGAAGTCCGATTCCTGCGAAATTTCGGTGCGGCGGCGACGCGCCTCGTTTTCGTCGATGAGGCCGGCATTGAGGTCGGCGTCGATCGCCATCTGCTTGCCCGGCATCGCATCGAGGGTAAATCGAGCGCTGACTTCGGCGATGCGCCCGGCGCCCTTGGTAATGACGATAAAGTTAATCACCACCAGAATCACGAACACGATAATGCCGACCGTGTAATCGCCGCCGACCAGGAAATGGCCGAAGGCCTCGATCACCTTGCCGGCGGCATCCGGGCCGGTATGGCCTTCCAGCAGCACCACCCGGGTCGACGCCACGTTGAGCGACAGACGCATCAAGGTGGACAGCAGCAGCACGGTGGGGAACGCGGCGAACTCGAGTGCCCTCTTGGTCGACAGGCTGACCAGCAGCACCATGATCGAGAGCGCGATGTTGAAGGTGAACAGTAGGTCCAGCGCAATCGGCGGCAGCGGAAGCACCAGCATCGCCAGAATCAGGACGATGAAGATCGGCGCCGCCAGCGCACGGACGTTGGCGCCATTGAACAGATTGGAGAGGCTCAGGGTGCCGTTCATGCAGTGGCCTGCAACGGATCAAGTTCGGGCGGCACCGGCAGCGCGGTCGGCGCGTCGGGATAGGCGCCACCGACTTCCTTGTAGTGGCGCAGCTGGAATACATAGGCCAGCACTTCAGCCACCGCTGCGTAGAGGGTGGCCGGGATTTCGTTGCCGATTTCGGTATGGCGGAACAGCGCGCGCGCCAGCGGTGGCGCCTCCAGCATCGGGATCTTGTGTTCGGCGGCGAGCTCGCGGATGCGCGCGGCGACGACGTCGGCGCCCTTGGCCACCACCCGCGGCGCGCCCATCTTGCCTTCGGTGTACTTGAGCGCGACCGCGTAATGTGTCGGGTTGGTCACCACCACGTCGGCGGTGGGAATCTCGGACATCATGCGGCGGCGTGCCATTTCGCGCTGCTGGGCGCGGATACGCGCTTTCAGGTGCGGGTCGCCCTCGGATTCCTTGGACTCGCGGCGCAGTTCTTCCTTGCTCATCCGGAGCTTCTTGAAGTGGCTCCAGATCTGGAACGGCAGGTCGATCATGACGATGAACACCATCGCAGCCGAGACCAGCAGGAAGATTTTGCCAATCAGATCGCCCATGTGCTGGATGGCCTGTACGGGCGATTCCATGCTGAGCGAGAAAACGGATTCGACGTTGATCCAGATCAGCCACAGGGCGACGCCGCCCAGCAGCCCGACCTTGGCCAGCGCCTTGACCAGTTCGACCAGGCCCTGGCTCGAGAACATGCGTTTGATTCCCGACGCCGGGTTCAGGCGATTGAATTTCGGCATCAGCGCCTTGGTGCTGAACAACCAGCCGCGCAGCAGCAGCGGCGTAATCACGGTGGCGAATACCACCAACAGGAAAAACGGGGCCAGTGCAAACGCCGCTTCGAAAAACAGGCTCGACAGCTGCGCCATGACATGCGACGTATCGCGCGCAAGGCCGGGCTCGAAATGCAGGCCGTCGCGCATGATGTGCGACAGGGTCTGCCCCAGCCCATTGGCCATGATCCACAGGGCGGACCCGCTCGCCATCAGCACGACAAACGTGCTCAGTTCGCGCGACTGGATGACTTGACCTTCCTCGCGCGCCTTTTCCAGCTTTTGTGGCGACGCTGATTCTGTCTTTTCCTGATCGTTCTGTTCTTCAGCCATCCCGGTTCTCACCTGTTGGAGGGAACCCTGTCCCGCGCGGGTGCGCGAGACGGGTTTTCTTAAGCTGAATTATTGGCCAGGCGGAACGCTGGCAATCAGGGGAATAAGGGTGGATTTGGCCTGCTATTTCGCGCCAGCGGCGCGTGGATCAACGCGCTGCGGGGTCAGCGTCCGGCGTTTCGCCGGCCTCGGCTTCGATCTCGGCCGGGTCGCTGACACCGGAGGCCTCTTTGGTGATGGCCTCCTCGGTACGCTTGTTCATCACGATGATGCTGATGCGGCGGTTGACCGGGTCCAGCGGCTGTGCGCTGCCGAAGGGCACCGATGAAGCGAGTCCGACCACGCGCAGCATTTTTGCGTCGTCCATGCCGCCCGCGACCAGCTCACGGCGCGAGGCATTGGCGCGGTCGGCCGACAGTTCCCAGTTGCTGTAGCCGCGTTCGCGGTTGGCATAGGGCGTGGCGTCGGTGTGCCCTGACAGGCTGACACGGTTCTGCACGTCGTTCAGCACCGGGCCGATCTCGCGCAGGATGATCTTGGTGTAGGGCTGCAGCTCGGCGCTGGCAAGGTTGAACATTGGCCGGTTCTGCTCGTCGACGATCTGGATGCGCAGGCCCTCGCTGGTGATGTCGATCAGCAGCTGGCGCTTGAACTGGCGCAGCGTGGGGTTGGCATCGATCGCCTTCTCCAGGCTCTTTTTCAGCTGCTTGAGGTTTTCCTTCTCGACACGCTCGAGCTCGGCTTTTGCCGCCCTCAGATTGAAGGTTCTTTTTTCCTTCTCGGTCTCGCCTTTCTTGATCTGCCCGGTCTGGCGCGTGATGTCGGTGCCGCCACCCTTGATCACGCTGGAGCTGTCGCCGCTGCCCGAGCCGCCCTGCATGGCCACCTTGAGCGGGGTCTTGAAATATTCGGCAATGCCTTCGAGATCGCCCTTGGCGGTCGAGCCGAGCAGCCACATCAGCAGGAAGAAGGCCATCATCGCGGTCACGAAGTCGGCATAGGCGATCTTCCAGGCGCCACCGTGATGGCCGCCCCCGCCTTTCTTGATGCGCTTGATGATGATCGGAGGTTTTTGCTCGCTCATGGGGGCTTACGCGATGGCGGGGTGTACGGAACGCGACACCGCGGTCAGCGCGATTTCGCGCCTTTCACGTGCGTTTCCAGTTCGCTGAAGGAGGGCCGCTCGGTCGAGAACAGCACCTTACGGCCGAATTCGACCGCGATGGCGGGTGCGTAGCCGTTGATGCTGGCCAGCAGCGTGACCTTGATGCACTGGAACATCTTGGTCGATTCGTTCAGCTTTTGTTCAAGCAGGTTGCCAAGCGGACTGACAAAACCATACGCCAGCAGGATGCCGATGAAGGTACCGGTCAAGGCCGCACCGATCAGGATCCCGAGTTCGGCAGGCGGCAGGCCGACCGAGCCCATGGTTTTCACCACCCCCATCACCGCCGCCACGATGCCGAACGCGGGCAGACCGTCGCCCAATTTGTTCACACTGTGCACAGGAATCTCGCCTTCCTGGTGGTGGGTCTCGATTTCGTTGTCCATCAGGTTCTCGATCTCGAAGGCGTTCATGCTGCCGCTGACCATCAGGCGCAGGTAGTCGGTGAGAAATTCGATGATGTGGTGGTCGGCCTGGATGGCCGGGTACTTGGCGAACAGCGGGCTGCTCTCCGGCGCATCGACATCGGCCTCGATTGACATCAGGCCTTCCTTGCGGATCTTGGTCAGCAGCTCGTACAGCAGCGCGAGCACGTCCATATAGAGCGCGCGATTGTATTTGGATCCCTTGAGCAGCGTGGGCAAGGCCTGCAGGGTGGCCTTGATGGCCTTGCTGTTGTTGGCCACCAGGAAAGCGCCGATCGCGCCACCGCCGATGATGATGAGCTCGATCGGGTGCCACAAGGCGGCCAGATAGCCCCCCGCCAGCGCATAGCCGCCAAACACGCACAGCAGAACCGTTATATACCCACCGATGACTAACACAACTGTCTGTTCCTTTACTTGGATCGGCCGGATCCGGACACCTTCGTGCGGTCCGATTTCCAGCATTTGAAGCGAGAGTACTCAGGGATGAATTCGACCAGATCGACCGAAACTTGATGGCGCAGCCCCAGTAAATTCAACCACGCCCCTGCATGCGCCATGCATAAAGGGTGTGCCGCTCGCCCTCGGCCAGGGGGATCACCCGGTCGGGTGGACGAGCGTCGACGCCGAAGGACAGGCTGACGAACAGGCTGCCGGGACGCATCTGGCGCTCGGCCTGCTGCCACAGGTCCGGCATTGCCGCGGGCGACAGAAAAGCGAACACGACGTCGAACGCGCCCAGGTCGAGGCGCGTGTAGTCGCGGCGCATGAAATCGACCCGGCTGTGCCTGAGGCGTGCGCGCAGCCGGCTGATCAGCCACGGCGCCGGGGCGATCTCGACGCCACTGAACTGTCCCTGCGGAAAACGCGGCTCCAGATGGAACAGCACGCCGCCGAAGCCGCTGCCGAGGTCGATGAGACGGAACGGGCCGCGCTCCGGCAACTGTGCCGCCAGCGCCTGCCAGGCCTTGCGGTCGGACAGATAGAGGGGGACGCGGGTGCGAAAGCTGCTCCAGTAGAACAGCAGCAACAGCAGGAAGGCCGTCAAGTAGGCCCAGGCCGGCAGCTCCAGCTGCAATGCCGCGAGGGCAACGGGCAGGAATCCGGCATGCAGCGGGCGCCACCAGACCGGCTGCTTCCAGTAATGACTGAGCCCGGCAGCCAGCGCGCCCTGGACGAGGGCCAGTTGCCACAGTGCGGGCGAAAATAAAAAAACGGCCTGGATCAGGCCGTTGAACAGCAGCGCCAGGAGGAGAGCGGCGCACTGTATGAGGAGCGATTGGAGCGCAACCGGCAGGCGCGTCATTACTGGCGGCCGGGACCGTACGCTCAGGCTGCGGCGCTGAGCTCGGCCGCGGCCTTGGCCTTGCGGGTTTTGCCGGCGCGCGCGGGCATGTTGCACAGGCCGCAGACATATTTGTCGTGCAGGTCGTCGGGGTGCACCACGAAGTGGCCGCCGCAGTCGCTGCAGACGGCGGTTTCGAGCATGCGGCTTTCGAAGAAACGGTTCAGTGTCCAGGCACGGGTGAAGCTCAGCACGGCCTCGATCTGGTTGGTGTGCAGGTATTCCTGGTACAGGCGATAGCTCTTCAGCACGGCTTCGATGCCGTTGCAGTCGCTGTTGCGGGTGATATAGCGGTGGATGTTGATGAACAGCGAGGAATGAACGTTGGGCAGCCAGGTCAGGAACCAGTCGGTCGAGAACGGCAGCATGCCCTTGGGCGGTGATACGCCCTTCACTTCCTTGTACAGCTTGAGCAGCCGTTCGCGTGACAGCGTGGTTTCGGATTCCAGTACCTGTGGACGGGCACCGACTTCGATCAGTTCGATCGCCAGCTGGGTGTCACGCATTTCGGTCAGCAGGCTTTTTTTGCCCATGTCTCGCTCCCTTGTGTGGTGCTGGATTCAGGCGAAGGCTTCGGCTTGCTGGGCGGCCATCAGGATGGCGGCGTGCGACTGTGCAAGCGAGCGATCCTTGGTGTAGTTGGTCAGCATGTTCAGCACCGCGCCGCCGTCAAAGCGCAGCCGCGACACCATCATGCCGGAGCTGGCCAGCTTGAGAATCTGTGCGGGGGTCAGAGCCTCGACCAGTTCGGCGACGTCCTGGGTGATGCCGAGGCGAAAAACGGCCGTGGCCTTGTCGTGCTGGATCATGCTCTGCGCCAGCATCAGGTAGTTGAGATTGACATCGCGCATCTCGTCCAGCATTTCGTCCATTTTCATTTTGCCTGTCCTTCCGTCGAATTTATTTTCGAATTCACACTTAAGTCAGCGTGTTGAATTCGTTTTCGGACGGGACAGGGGAAAGTTAACGTAGAGAAGCGCTGTATTGCCGGTCCGATATCAACCACATTTCGTGTCGGTGTCTGTCCTACAGAGGGCAAAAAAGGCCACTCGCATGGCCTGGTCATGGCTGCCTCCGTCTGCTTGTCCTAGCTGCGCTTGTAGATGTCCTCGAAACGCACGATGTCGTCCTCGCCCAGGTAGGTGCCCGACTGCACCTCGATCATGTGCAGATCGATCTTGCCGGGGTTTTCCAGGCGGTGGGTGGTGCCCAGCGGGATATAGGTCGACTGGTTCTCGGTCAGCAGCAGGACTTCGTCGCCGCAGGTGACGCTGGCGGTGCCGGACACCACGATCCAGTGCTCGGCCCGATGGTGGTGCATCTGCAGGCTGAGCTTTTCGCCCGGTTTGACCATGATGCGTTTGACCTGGAAGCGCTCGCCCTCGTCGATGCCCTCGTACCAGCCCCAGGGCCGGTACACCTGCTTGTGGATCAGGTGCTCGCAGCGCTTTTCAGCCTTCAGGCGGTCGACCAGCTTCTTCACGTCCTGCACCTGGTCCTTGTTTGCCACCAGCACCACGTCGGCGGTTTCCACCACCACCAGGTCGGTCACGCCGAGCAGTGCCACCATCCGGGTTTCGGCGCGAACGAAGTTGTTGCGTGCGTTTTCCAGCATGACGTCGCCGCGGGTGGCGTTGCCCTGCCCATCCTTCTCCGCCACGTCCCACAAGGCGGTCCAGGCGCCGATGTCGTTCCAGGCCATGTCGGCCGGCACCACGGCGGCGCGGCGGGTGTGTTCCATCACCGCGTAGTCGACCGAGTCCGACGGGCAGGCCTCGAAGGCGGCCGGGTCCAGCCGCACGAAATCGAGGTCCAGCGAGGCAGCATCGAGTGCGGCGCGGCTGGCATCGAGAATGTCGGGGCGCAGGGTCTTCAATTCATCGAGAAAATCGGTCGCGCGGAACAGGAACATGCCGCTGTTCCAGAAATAGTCGCCGGACGCCACATACTGCCGCGCCGTGTCCAGATCGGGCTTCTCGACGAAGGCCGACACCTGATGCGCACCGGCGCTGTCGGCTAGCGGTGCGCCCTTCCGGATGTAGCCGTAGCCGGTTTCGGGGGTGGCGGCAACAATGCCGAAGGTGGCCAGATGGCCGTGTCGGGCCGCTTCCGCCGCGGTGCGGATGGCGGCATGAAAAGCGGCGACGTCGCCGATCAGGTGGTCGGCCGGCAGCACCAGCATCAGCGCGTCCGGATCGGCACGCGACAGCATCAGCGCGGCCACCGCAATCGCCGGCGCCGTGTTGCGGCCCACCGGCTCCAGCACGATGGCGTGCGGCGGCGTGTCGATCTGGCGCATCTGCTCGGCGATCATGAAACGGTGCTCGACATTGCACACCATCAGCGGAGCGGCCATTTCCGGCATGTCGGCCAGGCGACTGACGGTGTCCTGCAGCAGGCTCTTGTCGCTGGCGAGCGGCAACAGCTGCTTCGGCAGCGCCGCGCGGGACAGGGGCCACAGACGGGTGCCGGAGCCCCCGGAAAGAATCACGGGATGGATGGTAGTCATGTCGTCAGCTCTTTAAGTTGTCATTGTGTCGAACGCGGCCCATTATCCCCCAGACACAGGGCCAGCGCCGCCTCCCAGTCGGGCAGCCGCACGCCGAACGTCGCCGCCAGCTTGCCGCAATCCAGTTGCGCGTTGGCCGGGCGCGCCGCCGGCGTAGGATAGCCCGAAGTCGGGATCGCTGTCAGTCGGGCCGGGTTTTCGCCGCTTTCGGCCAGATGCGCCAGGATCGCCGCGGCGAAGCCATGCCAGCTGGTGCGTCCGTCACAGCTCAGATGATAAATCCCCGATGTTGCAGTTTGATCGGGGCGATCCAGCCAGCGCGCGATCGTCAGCGCGGTGGCCTCGGCAATCAGGCGCGACCAGGTCGGCGCGCCAAACTGGTCGTCGACCACTGCCAGCGACTCGCGCTCGCGCGCCAGCCGTTGCATGGTCAAGAGGAAGTTGTGCCCGCGCAGGCCGTAGACCCAGCTGCTGCGCAGGATCAGATGCGGAATGCCGGCGCGCTGCACCGCCTGCTCGCCCGCCAGCTTGCTCGCGCCATAGACCCCGAGCGGGCCGGGCGTGTCGTCTTCCGTGTACGCGCCGGCCTTGTGCCCGTCGAACACGTAGTCGGTGGAAAAATGCACCAGCGGAATGCCGCAGGCGGCCAGTTCGGCTGGTGCGGCCGCGTTGATCGCGTGCGCCAGCCCGGTCTCGGATTCGGCTTTGTCCACCGCCGTATAGGCGGCCGGGTTGACGATCAGGTCTGGCGCGATCGCGGCGACCGTGCGGCGGATGGCCGCTGTATCGGCAAGGTCGAGTGCATTGCGGTCGGCTGCGATGACCTCGCCCAGCGGCGCCAGCGACCGTTGCAATTCCCAGCCCACCTGACCGTTGCCGCCGGTGAGCAGGATTTTCACCCAAATACCTCGCATTTTGCGAGCGGCAGACCGACCTGGTCCTTGGCGGACAGCAGCGGTACGCCCTCAAGCGGCCAGACAATACCCAGCGCCGGATCATTCCACTGCAAACAGCGCTCGTGCCCAGGCGCGTAGTAATCGGTGGCCTTGTAGAGAAACTCCGCGTGGTCGGACAGCACCAGAAAGCCGTGCGCAAAGCCCGGCGGAATCCAGACCATTTCGTGCGACTCTGCCGACAGTCGGCAAGCCGCGACGCGACCGAAATGGGGCGAGGCGCGGCGCAGGTCGACCGCCACGTCGAACACTTCGCCTGCCACCACCCGCACCAGCCTGCCCTGCGGCTGCCTAATCTGGTAGTGCAGGCCACGCAGCACGCCGCGCCCCGAGCGCGAGTGGTTGTCCTGCACGAACTCGGCGTCAATGCCGATCTCGGCAAACGCCTTGCGGTTATAGCTCTCGAACAGGAAGCCGCGCGCGTCGGCAAACACCTTGGGGCGCAGCAGCAGCACCTCGGGATGCTGGGTGGCGATCACCTGCATCAGAACACCCGATCGTTCAGCACGTCCATCAGGTACTGGCCGTAGCCATTCATCATCAGCGGTTGCGCCAGGGCCTGCAGCTGGGCCGCGTCGATAAATCCCATGCGATAGGCAATCTCTTCAGGACAGGCGATCTTCAGGCCCTGGCGTTTTTCGATGGTCTGGATATAAAGCGCCGCATCGATCAGCGAATCGTGGGTGCCGGTATCGAGCCAGGCCTGGCCGCGTCCCATCACCTGCACGTCGAGCTCGCCCCAATCGAAGTACTGGCGGATCAGGTCGGTGATTTCAAGCTCGCCGCGCGCTGAAGGCTTCAGCGCCCGTGCGATGTCGATCACCCGGTTGTCGAAAAAATACAGGCCTGTGATGGCATAGCGCGATTTGGGGTGGGCGGGTTTTTCCTCCAGGCTGACCGGATGGCCGTCGGCGTCGAACTCGATCACGCCGTAACGCTCGGGGTCAGTTACCGGATAGGCGAACACGGTGGCGCCGTGCGCGCGCTGCCCGGCTAGCTGCAAATCCTGGCTCAGTTCGTGACCGTAAAAAATGTTGTCGCCCAGTACCAGGGCACAGGCGTCAGGGCCGATGAAATCGCTGCCGATCAGGAAGGCCTGCGGCAGCCCTTCGGGCGCGGCCTGCACTGCGTAGCGGATGGTGATCCCCCATTGCTTGCCGTCGCCCAGCAGTTGCTCGAAGCGCGGCGTGTCCTGCGGCGTGGAAATCAGCAGGATGTCGCGGATTCCCGCCAGCATCAGCGTGGTCAGCGGGTAGTACACCATGGGCTTGTCGTAGACCGGCAGCAGCTGCTTGGAAATGGCCTGGGTGATGGGATACAGGCGGGTGCCGGATCCACCGGCGAGGATGATGCCCTTGCGTGTGCTCATGCGTGCGTGTCTGCGTAATTTTTGGATACCCAGCTGCGGTATTCGCCGCTGGTCACGTGATGGACCCAGTCCTGGTGCGCCAGGTACCAGGCCACCGTTTTGCGGATGCCGGACTCGAAAGTCTCGCTGGGCGTCCAGCCGAGTTCGCGTTCGATCTTGCCCGCGTCGATCGCGTAGCGCCGGTCATGGCCGGGGCGATCTTTTACAAAAGCGATCAGGCGCGCGTGCGGTGTCACCGGCGAGCCGGGATGCAGTTCATCGAGGATGGCGCACAGCGTGTTGACGACGTCGAGATTGGTCATCTCGTTGCAGCCGCCGATGTTGTAAGTCTCCCCCACCCTGCCCGCTTCCAGCACCCGCCGGACTGCGCTGCAATGGTCGCCGACGTAGAGCCAGTCGCGCACATTGCTGCCGTCGCCGTAGATCGGCAACGGCTTGCCCGCCAAGGCATTGTGGATCACCAGCGGGATCAGCTTTTCCGGAAACTGCAGCGGGCCGTAGTTGTTCGAGCAGTTGGTGGTCAGCACCGGCAGGCCGTAAGTGTGGTGGTAGGCGCGCACCAGATGGTCGGACGCGGCCTTCGACGCCGAATACGGGCTGTTAGGCGCGTACGCCGTGGTTTCGGAAAACGCCGGATCAGTCGGGCCGAGCGAGCCGTACACCTCGTCGGTCGACACGTGCAGAAAACGGAATGCCCCCTGTTCATCCGCCGGCAGTGCCGACCAGTGTGCACGCACCGCTTCCAGCAGGTTGAAGGTGCCGACCACATTGGTCTCGATGAATTCGGCCGGGCCGTGGATGGAGCGGTCGACGTGGCTTTCGGCGGCGAAGTTGATGACCGCGCGGGGTCGGTGACGGGCCAGCAGGTCGTCGACGAGCGTGCGGTCGCCGATGTCGCCCTGCACGAACACGTGCCTCGCGTTGTCTTGCAGGGACGTCAGGTTTTCCAGGTTGCCCGCATAGGTCAGTTTGTCGAGATTGACGATGCTTTCATTGCAGGCCGCCAACCAATCCAGAACAAAATTGGCGCCGATGAAACCAGCGCCTCCGGTCACCAGGATCATCGGAGCACTCAATTGGCAGGTTTTTCGTCTGCCTTCTCGCTGTCGGGCTTTTCTTCGTCGGCTTGCTTCTCGACGGCCGGTGCATAGGCGCTGCTGTATTCGATCTTGGCGGCCTCGCGCAGCTTCTTCATGTCCGCTTCCAGCAGTTCCTTGCGCTTCTGCACCATCAGGGCCCGCTCAATGACGTCGTGCGCCTGTTCCAGCGACACCGGCTGCAATTGGCTTTCCAGCAGCTGCTGAATCAGCAACTGCCCCGGACGCGTCGAAAACACCGTGACCTGGCCATCTTTCATCTGGCTGAGGCGACCCAGCAGGGGCGTCGGGATCTGCTCGGCCGGTTTCACCGCCACCGCTGTCTTGCCATCGATGCCCTGCTCCTTCACCCAGTTGACGAAATCTCCCATCGAGTGACTGCCCGTGAGTTGGGCCTCGACCTCGGCCACCCGCGCGGGTTCAACCTGGAGATCGAGCTCCTGGATGCGGTAAATCCGGCGCTGGGAGAAGAGTTCCGGATGCTGGTTGTAGTAATCGGCGATTTCGGTTTCTGCGGGTTTGGCGACATCCTTGAAATTGCGTTCGGCATAGGCCTCTGCCAGCACCTGGCGGCTGGCCTGCGCCACCGCGATCTGCACCGCCGGTTCCTTGTCCAGCCCGGCCTTTTTGGCCGCTTCTGCCACCAGGCGCTGGTCGATCAGGGCCTGCAGCACCCTGCTTTTCGCATCTGCGGTCTGCGCGGCATTCAACTCGCCTAGGCGGGATACGGCCAGGTCCAGTTCGGCTTCGCTGATCGTGTCGCCGGCAACGGTGGCCACGGTTACGCTCTGGGTTTCAGGGGCGGGTTTTTCACATGCGGACAGCAGCATGGCAAGCGCGGCGAGCGCGATCAACGATGCATGGGGGGATTTCATGGGCACTCCTGTTATCGAACGTGCCCGTATGGTGAGGGATTGAACTGTATTCGGCAAGCCGCCTGCCATACCCGCCGGTGAAGCACCGTGGTGGCCAATGGGCGAAAGGTGGCTTGACCGCCTGCACGATGTACAGGCGGGGACAAACGACACGGGCAGGCGACCCGGGCTTCACGCGCGGGGCACCTGCCCGTGTCTGATAATCGCGGGAGGGCGTCCGCCATGCCGGACGCCCTCCCGTCTTTTAGGTTCTACAGCCCATCGTCCGCCATGGCCTTCGGGCCATTCGACTGGCGCGCCTCGCGCAGGGCGCGTGCCGCCCGCTCTTTTGCGGTTTCACGGGTGGGATCGTTCATCGCTGCCGGGCCGCTTGACTTGCGGGCTTGCTGCAGCGCCAGCGCGGCTTTTTCGCGGGCGATCTTTTCGTCCTGGATGCGCTTTGCGTTCAGTGCGGCCTGGCGGGCACGTTCGGCCTGTTCCGCCTTCAGGGCAGCTTCGCGGCGTGCCTGCGCCTGTGCCGCTTCCTGGGCCTGGCGCTGTTCGGCTTGCTTGAGGGCGAGTTTTTCGGCGGCTTCACGGGCCGCCTGCTGGCGGGCACGCTCGGCTTCCCGCTTGCGCTCGACTTCCTCACGTGCCTTCTGGGCTTCGAGGCGGGCGCGTGCTTCCTTGAGGTCTTCGCGAATCTGTACGCCGGTCTGGCGGATACGCTCGCCGACTGCGGCGAGGTCGCCGCCATCGGCGGGCGGTTCGGCCGCGGGCGCGCCTGCCGGCAGCAGGCCGATCAGCGCAACGATTGCAATGCGGGATGCGTGGTGGAGATTCATGACGACTCCTTCGTATTAACGATCAGGTCGCAGGCACGCATCCCCGGGTGACGGAAACACCGTCAACCCGGAATGCGTACCTGCCGCTTAAACGTTAATACGGCCACGCACGCCGAAAACTTTATGCAATCACCGCGAAATCAGGCCGGTACGGCTTCCTCGAACACCAGGCTCACCTGCCCGTTGGCGTCGATGTCGATGGTTACCCGCCCACCGTGCGCCAGCTTGCCGAACAGTAGTTCGTCGGCCAGCGCCTTGCGGATGGTGTCCTGGATCAGGCGCGCCATCGGCCGGGCGCCCATCAGCGGGTCGAAGCCGTTCTTGGCCAGATAGGCCTTCAAGGCATCGGTGAACACCGCCTCGACCTTCTTCTCGTGCAGCTGCTCTTCCAGCTGCATCAGGAACTTGTCGACCACCTGCAGGATGATCGGCTCGGACAGCGGCGCGAACGGGATAATCGCGTCAAGCCGGTTGCGGAATTCCGGCGTGAACATGCGCTTGATCTCGGCCAGCTCGTCGCCGCTTTCGCGCGAGTTGGAAAAGCCGATGCTGGCCCGGTTGAGCATTTCCGCGCCGGCGTTGGTCGTCATCACCAGCACCACATTGCGGAAATCGGCTTTGCGCCCGTTGGTGTCAGTCAGCGTGCCGTGGTCCATCACCTGCAGCAGCACATTGAAAATATCCGGGTGCGCCTTCTCGACTTCATCCAGCAAAACAACGGCATAGGGATGTTTATTAATCGCTTCTGTCAATAGGCCGCCCTGGTCGAAACCGACATAACCCGGCGGTGCACCGATCAGGCGGCTCACCGCATGGCGCTCCATGTATTCCGACATATCGAAGCGGATCAGCTCGACCCCCAGCACATAGGCCAGCTGACGCGCGACCTCGGTCTTGCCGACCCCAGTGGGGCCGGAAAACAGGAAGTTGCCGATCGGTTTCTGCGGATTGCCCAGCCCGCTGCGCGACATCTTGATCGCGGTGGCGAGCGCGTCGATCGCGGCATCCTGGCCGAACACCACGGCCTTGAGGTCGCGGTCCAGCGTCTTCAGCGAGTTCTTGTCGTCGGACGACACGGTCTTGGGCGGAATCCGCGCGATCTTGGCGATGATGTCCTCGATCTCCCTCGGCGTGATCGTGCGCTTTTGCTTGGATTTCGGCAGGATGCGCTGCGCCGCGCCCGCCTCGTCGATGACGTCGATCGCCTTGTCCGGCAGGTGGCGGTCGTTGATATAGCGCGCCGCCAGCTGCGCCGCGGTGGTCAGCGCGGCCGCCGTGTACTTGACGCCATGATGGTCCTCGAAGCGCGACTTCAGTCCGCGCAGGATCGCCACCGTCTCGGTGACCGAGGGCTCGGGCACGTCGATTTTCTGAAAACGCCGCGACAAAGCGTGATCTTTCTCGAAAATGCCGCGATATTCGGTGTACGTGGTCGCGCCGATGCAGCGCAGGTTGCCCGACGACAAAGCCGGCTTCAACAGGTTGGAGGCGTCGAGCGTGCCGCCCGACGCCGCCCCGGCGCCGATCAGGGTATGGATCTCGTCGATGAACAGGATCGCCTTCGAATTGTCGGCGAGCTGCTTCAGCACGCCCTTAAGGCGCTGCTCGAAGTCGCCGCGGTATTTGGTGCCGGCCAGCAGTGCCCCCATGTCCAACGCATACACGGTGCTTTGCGCCAGGATGTCCGGCACCCCGCCTTCGATGATGCGGCGCGCCAGGCCTTCGGCGATCGCGGTCTTGCCGACGCCGGCCTCGCCCACCAGCAGCGGGTTGTTCTTGCGCCGGCGGCACAGGGTCTGGATCACCCGCTCCAGTTCCTGATCGCGCCCGATCAGCGGGTCGATCTTGCCGGCCAGCGCCTGCGTATTCAGGTTCTGCGCAAAGCTGTCGAGCGGCGACGCGGCCGGGGCCTCGGAGCTGGACTCGGCCACTTCGTCGGGCCGCACCGGTTCGCTCTGCGGCGTTTTGGTGATGCCGTGGGAGATGAAGTTGACAATGTCGAGCCGGGTCACGCCCTGCTGAGTGAGGAAATACACCGCATGCGAATCCTTTTCGCCGAACACTGCCACCAGCACGTTGGCGCCGGTCACTTCCTTCTTGCCGGACGACTGCACATGCAGGATCGCGCGCTGGATCACGCGCTGGAAGCCGAGCGTGGGCTGGGTATCGACCTCGCCCTCGCCGTCCACCTTGGGGGTGTGCTCCTCGATGAAGGCACCGAGCTGCTCGCGCATCGACTCGATGTTGGCGCCGCAGGCGCGCAGCACCTCCATCGCGGAGGGATTGTCCAGCATCGCCATCAGCAGGTGCTCCACCGAAATGAATTCGTGGCGTTTCTGCCGTGCGTCCATGAACGCCATGTGCAGCGTGACTTCGAGTTCCTGGGCAATCATCTCAACTTTCCTCCATCGTACATTGCAGCGGGTGCTGGTGCTGCCGGGCGAAATCCACGACCTGCTCCACTTTGGTGTTTGCGATATCGCGCGGGTACACCCCACACACACCCACGCCCTCAGTATGCACTTTGAGCATGATTTGCGTGGCCCGTTCTTGGTCAATCCCGAAAAACTTTTTCAGAACGTGCACCACGAACTCCATCGGTGTGTAATCGTCATTCAGCAACAACACCTTGTAGAGCGGCGGCGGCTTCACTTTTGCCGCAGCCGGTTCCAGTAGGGTAGTGCTTTCTCGCTTGGTTGCCATAGCCGGAATAAGCCTGTCTTCTTGGCCTTATTTTGAGGTGATGTGCGGAATTATCAAGCCCGCGGTGAGTAGGGCTTAGGACTGCCTTGGCCCGAGTGTACGGCATCCGGCGGTCCGGCCTGTCACCCGGGCCTGATTGCACATCTGTACCGGGTGCACTTTGAGCAATATCAATATGTAATATGCTTCTGTTGAAATACGCTTCTGTGACGCTGGCGTGTCGCTGCCAAGGGCGGCCGCCACTCATAATGATTCGGAGACAACAGACCGTGCTTTCATCAACAACGACGCGCCGCCCTACCCCCCAGGCCGGCTTCACCCTGCTTGAGCTGTTGGTAGTGCTGGTGATTCTGGGCCTTCTCGCGGGCTATGTGGCACCGCGCTATTTCTCGCAGGTCGGCAAATCCGAGGTGACGACTGCGCAAGCGCAGATCGTCGGGCTGGAAAAGGCGCTCGACCAGTACCGCATCGACACCGGACGCTATCCCAGCACCGAGCAGGGGCTGGCGGCACTGAATGCCAAACCGGCCGACGAAGCGCGCTGGAGTGGGCCCTATCTTAAAAAAGCGGTGCCGAGCGACCCCTGGGGCAATCCGTATCAATATCGCATGCCGGGCGAACACAGCGAGGTGGACGTGTTTTCCCTCGGTCGCGACGGCCGCCCCGGCGGCACCGACACCGACGCCGACATCGGCAACTGGTAGATAGAGTCGATGCGCTATCGGGTCAAAGCCTTGCATCCTGGCGCCGGCGTGACGGCGCTCACGGTCGAGGCCCTCGACGAAGCCGAGGCCACCAGCCGGCTGCAGCGTGAAGGTGCCCAGGTGCTGTCGGTCGTCGCCGAGCGCGGGCATTGGCTGTCAGCGCGGCGCACGCGGTTTCCGCTGCTGCTATTCACCCAGGAACTGATCGCGCTCTTGGACGCCGGCCTAACCCTGACCGAGGCGCTGGAAACCCTGGCCGAAAAGGAGACGCGTGCCGAATCGCGCCAGTTGATCGAACGCCTGCTCACCACCATGCGTGAAGGCCGGCCGTTTTCGGCGGCACTGGCAGCGCAGCCCGAGATGTTCCCGCCGCTGTACGCCGCCACGGTACGGGCGGCCGAGAGCACTGGCGACCTGTCGCCGGCGCTCGCGCGCTTTGTCGGCTACCAGAACCAGATCGATTCGGTTAAGAAGAAAGTCCTATCGGCGTCAATTTACCCCATGCTGCTGATCGGCGTCGGCACGCTGGTAATCGGTTTTCTGCTCGGCTATGTGGTGCCGCGCTTTGCCACGGTGTATGCCGACGCCGGGCGCGACCTGCCGTGGATGTCGCAGATGCTGCTGGCCTGGGGCGAGGCGGTCGAGGCACACGGCGGCTGGATCGCGCTGGGGGCGATCGGCCTGATTGCCGGCTTCGTCGTGGCACTGGCCCAGCCTGCCACGCGCGCGGCGCTCACCCGGCTGGCCTGGCGCATCCCGGCCGTCGGCGAACACCTGCGAACTTTCGAGCTGGCGCGCTTCTACCGCAGCCTCGGCATGCTGCTGGTCGGCGGCATTCCGATCGTGCCCGCGCTTGGCATGGTGACCGGGCTGTTGTCCGCCCACTTGCGCAGCGGCGCGGCGACGGCGATGGAAGCGATGCGCCGCGGCGAAACCATTTCGGCCGCGTTTGCCCACGGCGAGCTGACCACGCCGGTCGCCGCGCGGCTGCTGCGCGTCGGCGAAAAAAGCGGCCGCATGGGCGAGATGATGGAACGCATCGCCATTTTTCATGACGAGGAAATGGCGCGCTGGGTCGACTGGTTCACCCGCCTGTTCGAGCCACTGCTGATGGTGTTCATCGGGCTGACCATCGGCCTGATTGTGGTGCTGCTCTACATGCCGATTTTCGAGTTGGCGGGATCGATCCAGTGAACGCGCCGCAGCCCGCCCTCACCCCGGCCACGCTGGCCAGCCTGCGCGAGCAGGCGCGTGCCGCCGGCCAGCCGGTGATGCTGCGGGTGCAGGAACAGTTCGGCCTCGACGCCGAGGCCACCCTGGCCCTGCTCGCGGCGCACAGCCGCCAGCCGGCGTTCGACATGGCCGCGCTCAATGCGCTGACGGTCGACTTCAGCCAGCTCGGTTTCAACGAGGCCGCGCGGCGGCATTGCCTGGTCGCGCAGGATGCCGAGGCCCGCACCTGGCTGCTGCTGACCGATCCGTGGGACAGCGCCAGTCGCGCCTACGCCGCGCATGTGCTGGGCGTGCCGTTCAACACCGGGCTGGCTCACCCGGCCGATCTCGCGGCGCTGATGGCGCGCCACGAGGAAGGCCTGCGCGCGATGGAGGGGATGGGCGGCGGCGGCACGCAGGCGGCGCCGGACTCCGGCGCCGAGGCCTTGTCGTTTGCCAGCATCGCCGAGGACACCAGCCCGGTGGTGCGGCTGGTGCGCTCGACGCTGTACGACGCATTGAAGGCGGGCGCCTCCGACATCCATCTGGAAACCGACGCCCACGGTCTGACGGTCAAGTACCGCATCGACGGCGTGCTCTCGCACATCGCGCACGCGCCGGGCGTCGACGTCGCCGAGCAGGCGATTTCCCGAATCAAGGTGATGTCCGAGCTCGACATCGCCGAGCGCCGGGTGCCACAGGACGGTCGCTTCAAGGTGGCGATCCAGGGCCGTGAAGTCGACGTGCGGGTGTCGGTGATGCCGAGCGTGTTCGGCGAGGACGCGGTGCTGCGGATTCTGGACCGGCAGGCGCTGTCGGAGGAGCTCGCCGGCCTCACGCTGGAAGGCCTCGGCTATGCCGGGGCGCAGCTCGCGCGCATCCGCAAGCTGGCGGCCGAGCCCTACGGCATGCTGCTGGTGACCGGGCCCACCGGCTCGGGCAAGACCACCACGCTGTACGCGGCGATTTCCGAAATCAACCACGGTCGCGACAAGATCATCACCATCGAGGACCCGGTCGAATACCAGCTGCCGGGCGTGCTGCAGATTCCGGTCAACGAAAAGAAGGGCCTGACCTTCGCGCGCGGCCTGCGCTCGATCCTGCGCCACGACCCGGACAAGATCATGGTCGGCGAAATCCGCGACGCCGACACCGCACAGATCGCGGTGCAGTCGGCGCTGACCGGGCATCTGGTGTTCACCACCGTGCACGCCAACAACGTGTTCGACGTCATCGGCCGCTTCATCCACATGGGCGTCG